>Ga0256826_1001404_pt1 | contig 14964 bp, 14 predicted proteins | sample CV79metaG_FD_185975 | JGI IMG/M metagenome (GOLD analysis project Ga0256826, IMG submission 185975) | Hydrothermal vent microbial communities from East Pacific Rise, Pacific Ocean - CV79 | ecosystem: Environmental > Aquatic > Marine > Hydrothermal vents | place: Pacific Ocean: East Pacific Rise...
GCCTGAATCAAAAAAGTTTTTTGCTGGGGGTGCTTTTTCAAACAGAGCTTACGGGTATGATAGAATAGGTATTACGACTTCTGCTACCGAAGATTCGGAGTTTGCAGGTTTTACCCTTGCAAATCTCTCTTTGGAAGCGAATTTTCCTATTTACAAAGATTTTAGAGCCGCCGTTTTTTCGGACAATACAATGATTTCAAAAAATCAAGGAATCTGGGAGTTTTCAAACAGAGTAATTAGCTCGATGGGGGTAGGGTTTAGGTACTTGACTCCGATAGGACCTTTTAAGATAGACATGGGTATGAATATAAAAGATGGAAGTCAAAGTGCTGTACATTTTCAAGTGGGGCAATCTTTTTGATACGTCTTATCTATTGGCTGACGGCACTGTTTGAATTTTTATTGCTTTTAGTGGTTCTTTTTATTTTTATTATAACCGATGCTCGAACCATTAAATTGTTGGCAGAAGAGTCCTTGGCATCTTCAAATTTTACTTATGAGCAGATAGAGGGAAATTTTTTTACAGGTTTAGAGTTAAGGGGTCTCTCTTATAATAAAAAAATACTGTTTGATTCGGCAACCGTTCATTGGAATCCTCTTGCATTGTTGAATAAAAAAATTGTTTTACAAGAGGTAGAGGCTAGGGGTGTTGAGCTTGAAAATATTCTTGATATGGTTCAAAATTTTAAGACTACAAAAGAGAGTGAACCCCTTGGTTTTGATTTTTCAATTATATTAAGTAATATACATCTTGATATTAACCCTTATATCTTTGAAGGGGTAAAGTTTTCTGATTTTTTATTTGAAACCGATAGAGTAGAATTATCTAAAGAGCTTTTAATAGACACAGACGATTTATATCTTAATTTTGACTCTGATTTGGTTCAAGTAAAACTAAAAGGAGAGATAAAAAAGAGCCAACTTTTTGTGGAGAAGCTCTCTTTAAAAGAGATAGATTCTAAAGCAATTACAAAGTTAGTAAAACGGCTCAAACGGAAAAAGAGTGAAAAATCCAAAAAAGTAAAAAATAAAATTGAACCTTTTCTAAAAAAGATAAACGTTAAAAAAATTGTTGCAACCATGAAAGATGTTCAATACAGCCCTCTACGCATCTCTAAGACAAAAATTTTTATATCTGATGGAGAGATAGACCCCTATAATAACTACAACTACAGTGTAAAAAAGATTCGACTTGAAGGAAGTACAAATTTTGGAAGCATTCACTATCGTGGTTATGTTAAAGACTCTATGATTTATGCAAAAGGTTATTTACATTTGTCTAAAGAACTTTTTGATAAATACGATTTACCCTTAAATTATTCGACATTAAACACGTTAAATGGAACACTAAGGTTGAATCATTATGGGGTATGGATCGAGGCAAACCACTCCTCAAAAGAGCTTCTTAAAATAGATAATGATTTTAACTTAGATGTTTTAAGTGCAAAGCATAAACTCCATTACGACTACAGTGATAACAATTTGAGTATCGTAAGCAGTCTAAAGGGAAGCATGCCCTATGCCGATATTTTTAATATAAAAAATCAAGTAATTATCGATGAAAAAAATGGTTTTAAATATATGGGAAAGATAGATATTCCAAAGGTAAAAGCTCTTCCAAAAGAGATTTCAAACTATCTTTTAGATGGATTAAAAGGAGAATTTAAAGGGAATAGCAAAGAGTTTGATAGTACGTTAGAGTCTAAAATATTAGAGGGTACATTTCAGATAAGTAACTATGCAAGTGCCATTTTAAAACTAGACAGTAAGGGTAACAGTATTGAATTAGATAGACTTACTACAGCACTTCCTTCTAAATTAAAACATGAGAGAGCTTCTTTAGAGAGTGAGACCTTTTTTGACTTTAAAGAGTTTGAAACATCAAACACCACTCTAAAAGTTATCTCTAGAATTTTAAATATAGATGTTCAGATGAATTTGCTCAAACCTTTTAATATACGTTTTAAATCAATCATTCCTTATAACAGTATAGTTCCTCGTATGCATTCAGATATTAAGTTTGCCTCTTTGTCTGAATTAGAAGGAGAGCTATCTATCTTTTCTAAACAATATCTTCTTCATTTAAAGGGAAAAGATTTAAAGCTCTCTTTAGAGTATGATTCTATATCTAAAACGATTCAAGATGCTACTTTATCGTTGAATCATAATGATTTTTTCTTTTCATCTCCAACATATAGGACTACAGAGATAAAATCTAATTTAGATATAGATAAATTACTGACAAGTATAAAAAAATACTATAAAATAAAGCTTCCTATCTTTTATGGTCAAATTGATTTAACTGTTCAAAAAAATTCCAAGGGTTCTTTTTTAATTAGAATTAAAAGCCAAAATCTTAAATATTCATCAGATAAAAAAGAGAATACATCGTTAATCAATATTTATGATATAGATACAACCTTTACTGTGGATAATCAATTTAATATAGAGATAGAGTATTATAAATTTAGAATTGATGAAAATGGTTATATGAATCGATTTTTTAGTGATAAAAAATCGTATCTTAGTTTTGGGAATCAGAAGTTGTTTGTAAAAGAGTTTTGGATTAATAATCAACTTTTATTTACAGGGGCTTACAATTTTTTGGACTCTAAAGGAAATTTTAATTTACAAGCAACGCAATACAGCTATAAAAATCAAGATTTTGATTTCTTGGTGGATTTAAGTTTGGATGCAAAAATAGATAAAGAGCAAGTTGATGTATCTGGAGATATTGATATTTTTGGAAATCTAATTAGCTATGAAGTTGCAGGTTCTAATATAGTAGAAGATTCCGATATTATAATTTTGCAAGAGGTATTGCAAGAAGAAGAGTCGGCTTTAGATAATTTAAAACTTGATTTAAAAATTAATAGTAAAAAGCCGTTAAAATATATCTCTAAAGATACAAATATAGAGTTTTTTAATGATTTAAGTATTCTTAAAAATTATGAATCAGCTATCATTGTAATGGGTATGACAACCATTACTAACGGGTATTATCAGATGGAAGATAAATATTTTACTTTGGATGAGAGTCATATCTATTTTGCAGGAGACCCTAAAAAACCACTACTAGATATAAAAGCCAATTATCAAAAAGATGAATATACGGTACATATTTTTATATCAGGAAGTACCGAAGAACCCATTGTTAATTTTACAGCAGAACCCTATTTGACGCAACAAGAGATTCTTTCACTTATTATTTTTGATGGGACAGGATCTCGTGATGGTGGTGGTGCAGAAGCGTATACCTTATTGGGGGGGACATTTGCAAAAGGGCTTATCAAAAGTTTGGGAATAGATGTTGACCATCTGCTCTTAGGGACAGATGAAAATGATGATTTATCTTTTGAAATAGGACGAAAAATTTCTAAAGATATAACCATCATCTACCAGCACGAAAATGGAAGAGATGGTGTAAAAGCACGAATAGAACATACTAAAAACTTTGAAACTGATATTATTATTCAACCACCCAATAGCTCTAGTGTGGAGTTCTTGTATAAGTATTCAAAGTAAAAGTCTCTTTTTTACTTCTCTCTATTGCTCTTCAAATAGGTAAAAATAGCTAAAATTTCTTCTTGGGTCATGTAGTACATGGGCATAATTTTATGCCGTTGTCTTCGACCCTCTTTTCGGTACTGATTTTTTAGACTGTCTGTTAACTCTTTTAAGGAATAAAGTGTAATATTACTGCTTCTTAAAAGTTTTATATTTTGATGTTTATCGTAATATTTAGCAATTTTTTTGCCACCTTGTCCTGTTAATCCATGGCATTTAGTACAGGCAATGCCTCTTGGATTTTTGTACAACATCTCTCCGTACTCCAAAAGTGATAAAAAGCTTTCATCTGTTGAGTTATTCTCTGTAGATAGGTTTGCATCATTGTTCGCAAGTAAAAAGATAGAAGATAGAAGAATCAAAGATATATAGTGTAATAGTCTCAAAATAGGGGATGCCTCTCTAATAAAGATTTTTTGATATAATACCAAAAAATTATCTAAAAGTGAAAAAATGCAACTTATCGATGGAAAATCATTATCAAAAAAAGTTCAAAACCATGTTCAGCTTGAAGTTGAAACATTAAAAAAAGAGAAGGGAATCGTTCCTGGTTTAGCTGTGGTTATCGTGGGTGATGACCCTGCAAGCCATGCCTATGTAGGAATGAAAGAGAAGGCATGTAAAAATGTTGGTTTTTACTCCATTGCACACAAAATGCCAAATACCATTACCCAAGAAGAGATTATTCAGATTATTCAAATGATGAATAATAATCCACATATTCATGGAATTTTAGTACAGCTCCCCTTGCCAGAGCATATTGATACCAATAAAATTCTAGAAGTGATAGATCCTAAAAAAGATGTGGATGGCTTTCACGCGTATAATGTTGGACGTATGGTTACCAATTTAGAGAGTTTTGTTGCTTGTACTCCATTGGGTGTGATGAGAATGTTTAAAGAGTATAATATTGATTTAGAAGGTAAAGATGTTGTGGTGGTGGGTGCAAGTAATATTGTAGGAAAACCTATGGCTTCTCTACTTTTAAATGCTAATGCAACCGTAACCGTAACGCATATTTATACCAAAGATTTAGCATCGCATACCAAAAAAGCAGATATTGTAATTGTAGGTGTAGGTGTACCTGCATTAATCAAAGAAGATATGATAAAAGAGGGTGCGATTGTTATTGACATTGGTATCAATCGTCTTGAGAGTGGTAAATTAGTAGGCGATGTAGATTTTGAGGCTGTTGCTCCCAAATGTTCCTATATTACACCTGTACCAGGTGGAGTAGGACCAATGACTATTGCTATGCTTCTTGAAAATACACTAAAATCAGCACAATTATTACAAAGGTAATGGATGAAATTTTTATCAAAACTTTATAGATTTTCTAGCTCTTGGACGGGTACAATTATTATTGTTCTTTTCCTTATATTTTTTGTGGTTCAATCGTTTGTAATCCCATCAGGTTCAATGAAAAGAACCATGCATATAGGGGACTTCCTTTTTGCTAAAAAGTTCTCTTATGGTATACCATTACCAATGCTTCCTTGGGTTCAGAAAACAATTATTCCTGATTTCAATAATAATGGACACTTAATAGAGGGCGATAAACCTCAAAGAGAAGATATTGTCATTTTTCTTTTCCCTAAAGATGGGAAAACACACTTTGTAAAGCGTTGTATAGCAACAGGTGGCGATGAGATTCTCTATATTGATAAACATCTATATATTCACTTTTCTGAAGGGGATGAATATATTAAAAAGAGTTACCCTGCGAATAAAATAAAAGAGATACGTGGAAAACTTTGGGTAGAAAATCCATACATGGATAAATACCCGGGAATTCAATACGAACCAGAAAATGGAACAGCTTTTTTACATTTAGCAGAGCGTACTAGATATGGTGTTGAGATTGATATGCATCCTACTTTTGTTGAAGAGTTTGGAAAGGGTCTTTTTCAAACTCAAGCAGGTAAAGTGGTCAATGCTTTTTATAAAAAAGTTGAAAAAGACCATTATTACATGATGGGCGATAATCGTGATAACTCAAACGACAGTCGTTTTTGGGGTTCAGTTCCCTATAAATTGGTTATTGGAAAACCTTGGTTTATCTATTTCTCATGGGACAACGATAAAAAAACTGTTCGTTGGGACAGACTAGGAACATTTATTGACGATCTTCAATTAGAAGAACCAAGACATTAGCTTATATTCGGAATCGGAGGCTTTAGCCCAATGCCAATGAATTAAGCTTTTTTTGTTCGGGTGTAAACACGCCATTTCCGAAAATGCAGGTCGCATATAGGGAAACGACGGCTTTAGCCCCGAATAGGACGAGGCTAAAGCCATAGTTTCCAAATTAGAAAGGGGAAAAATGAAATTTTATATAGCAACAGACCACGCAGGATACGCACTAAAAGAGTTTACAAAAGAGTATGTAAAAGAGAAAGGTCATGAAATTATTGACCTTGGTCCCGACTCTGCTGACAGAGTAGATTACCCAGACTTTGCCAAAAAATGTGCCAATGCTGTGATTGCAGACAAAGGTAGCTTTGGAATTCTTATCTGTGGTACAGGTATTGGTATCTCTATCGCTGCCAATAAAGTAGCAGGAATCAGAGCAGGGCTATGTCACGATGCATTTACTGCCTCTGCAACCCGAGCTCACAACGATGCAAATATCTTATGTTTTGGCGAACGTGTGGTTGGAAAAGGTGTAGTAGAGAGCATGCTTGATGCTTTCATAGAAACCGAGTTCGAAGGTGGACGACACGCAGGACGCATTGATAAAATCGAAGGGTGTTCTTTGGGGGTTGATTTAGGTTGATTTTTAGATTTTCTTCTAGATTTCAAACATTTATAAATAGTAAAAAATATAATAATTTCTTTTTTACTATTTTTTACGGCATGTCTCCTAATCCCAAAAAAGTAGTGTATACTTTGGAAGTGATGGCTTTAGCCTCATTCACTATTTGTGACTACTTACCCTATATAAAGCCCGAAATATAGGCTTTTCTATTTTTTAAAATTTCATGTTAAGATTTTAAAAGACCGAGATATAGGGATTTAAGATTTTTGATAAGAAATATCATTTTTTATCAAATCTCTAAATTTAGGCATTCTAGATAGGGTGCGTAGTTACCACTATTTTATATAATTAAAGACTACATTTCTTGAAAAAAGTGTAAACTACTTATGAGACATGCTTTTATCTTTTTCAATAATAATCACAGACTCTCTCTTATAATTATTTTTCAAGAGGCTTACATTTTGTTCGCTTAAACCAACTATCAAATCATAAGGCTTTTTTTGAGCAAATTTTAGGCTCTCCCCCATCTTCCATGGTAAATATCAATAACTCTAAAAGTACTATTTTAAGGGATTTAGAAGCTATTTTTAAAGATAAAAAAGAAACTTGTAAATGTAAAAAATGCCTCTAACAAAAGTACTAAATAACCCTTATAATGGCTCTATATGACGATAAGCATCTTAAGAAATATTATTTTAACTAAAAAAAGCTCTCTAAAAAGCTTGTTAAAGTCCAAGAAATAGGAGTTTAGAATTTCACGGTAGATGTATGAGAGCCATATTAATACCCCAACCTACGAGAAATTTTCATCTTCTATCTTTAAATTTTTTAGTTTTTTTAAAAAAATCTCTTGACCTCTTCATCTAAATATATTGGAATATCTAGCTTTTCTATAGGTACATAAAAATTTCACTGTTTGGCATTGCTAAAATCGTATTCTCCGTAGGTTTGACCATGTCAAACATCATATTCAAATAGAAAATGATGTTTGTTTTGTTGATTGGATTTTTTGTTTGACATGGTCAAACCTACGGGGATTTGAAATTTAATGAACAATATTTCCAATCGTGGATATTTTGTACTAATCTATGTTTTACTGGGTTGTTGTTGATGTATTGAATTTTACTTTGGTAATCTTTTTCATTTCTGATGGTGTGTTCGTAGAATCTTTTTTGCCATACCAAATTGTAACCTTGTCTCATTCGGCTTTTTGATTGAGATATTCCCTCACAAAATTTTGGGTCGCAATGTTTTGAAAAATATCGTTTTATTGAGCTGATTATTTTAGGATAATCTTTTGCATGGGTTACCTCTATTATCATGTGTATGTGGTCGGGTAGAATGACTATTGATTTAATCTGAAATGAGAAGAGAGATTTTGCATAACTAAAGCTTTTGCGTAAAAGCTCAATGTTTTCGATTAAAATAGGATTTCTAGTGTGTGTGACTATGGTAATGTAGTAGCAGTAACCATCTAAAAAAATGCGTCGGTAGGTCATAAAAATCTCCTTTCCTAAATTTTAACAAAAAAAAATAATTTTTATAAAAAAGATGTCAAATTGTAATGAAATCGCGTAGGTTTGACCATCTCAAACAGCAATTTGAATATTGTTTGACATGGTCAAACCTACGAAATCCAAAAAATCCAATTTATATACTTTATAATTTAACCATCAAAACAATATAAAGTATATAAAAAAATGAAACAAACAACCATAGGTATTACAGGACATAGAGATATAGTCCAAACATTTCAATTGCAACAAGATATTAGACAACTATTTAGTAATCTTTATAAAAAGGGGCAAGACGTAAAACTGCTATCTCCTTTGGCTGATGGGGCTGATAGATTGGTGGCTGATATATATTTAGAGGTATTTAAAGATAAAGCCCACTTAATTGTTCCTATGCCCTTTGACCAAAAGAGATATATGGAAGATTTTGATAGTGAATCAAAAGAGGAGTTTTTAGAATATTTAAAAGTTGCTAAGAGAGTAATAGAGGTTGAAAATACCCAAGGGTGTAACTATAAAAGTGTTGGAGTCTATGTGGCTGATAAGTCAGATATTTTATTGGCTCTTTGGGATGGAACTTTTAATGCTAAGTCTGGTGGAACAGGGGATATTGTGGCTTATGCTAGAGAACAAGGAAAAGATGTAGTTCACTTTTTGTGTAAACGAAAGATAGTAATTAAAAAAATCTCAACACTTTGAAGTGTTGCTCCTAAAACATCGCCGTTTACAAAGTTGATTTTTGATTTAATCCATCGTGAGATGAAATAGGCAAAAAGTAGTCCAATAACTAATAAAAAGATAAATTTATGGAGTAAACCAGAGTAAACGAAGCGATGAGGTATCTGTTGGAGAGGGACTCTTTTAATAGGGTTGAGGTAAAGTTACCTCTTATCCCAACCAACCATCCCCCACTCTTCTAAATCTTTTTGTAACGTATCCATATCTCTTTTTGTTTTTACTTTATCACTATTGTGACAAGCATAACAAGCATTGGTCTCTTTAGGCATTTGATATTTTATGGTTTCATTTGGTGTGGTAAATCCAAATAGGTGGCTTCTTACGGTTAGTGGGGATTTTCCTGTGTGTCTTCCTATTTTTGGCATATGACACTCTACGCATAGAGAACCTGTAGAGTTAGATTTATGATTTGTATGAGCCTCTAAACTGTTTTGATGAGGTCCAATCATAGAACCGAAGCTGTGGCATTTTATACAGAGTTTGTTTCCTGTGTTCTTTTGGGCTGTTGGTTCTAGGGTGTGTGGGTTGTGGCAGTTGATGCAGGTAATTCCATGCTTGCCTTTAATAGAGTGAATGAACTCGTTTCCTTGGGTTCTATTTTTTTTGCCTGCTCCATTGGCATAGAACTCTTTTGTTTCGTGACCCATAGTAAAGGGAGCAGGTGTTTTGTAGTCTACCAAAGCTTTTCCTGCTTCGTAACCCATTGGGTAGTCTCGGGCATCGCCATATATATCGCTCATGTTTACATCTTCTAGGCGTTTGTCTCGGTTTCTCATGTGGCATTGTAGACAGACTTCGTTTTGGCGTACAGGGTCACTTGTGGATGCTTTGTAAAGATGGAGCTTTTTGGGTTCTAGAATATGATTTGATGCAGGACCATGACAAGACTCACAGGCGATTCCTGTTTCAACTCGTTTTTGTGTGGACATAAATCCTGTAAAATGACATCCATCACAGGCTCTTGAAGTTGGAAGTTTTTCATTGTCATGAGGATAGGCATTTTTATACCAATATTTCCAAGGTTTGAATTTTTGCCATTTTTTGGTTTGAACATTCCATTGGTAGTTTCCTAAAACATAATCTTCTGTTTCATTAACATCTTTTCGTAACATGTAACGCTGTTTGAATTTTCCTCCAACTGTGTAGATGGCATCTTTTAGTGTAAAGTTTGCCTCTTTGGGTAATTTTGAGAAGTCTGCAATTACAACGGATGGGTCTTTTCTTATATCTTGAATCATCTTTGGATGTTGAGAGTGACTCCATGATTGGTGTTTGTCGGCATGACACTCTATACATTTAGATGAACCTACAAAAAAAGCTTTCTTTTGCGTTACGGGTTGTAAATTTTGGTTGATACTGATATGATTTTTAGTTAATTGTTTATAGTAAGGGATAATTTTGGGTAGATGTTGATAGCCAAAATAACCAGTAAGTATAAATAAAATAGGAATTGCAATATAGATAACTTTTCTCAATATATTTCCTTGAAATTGAATGGCGAATAATAGCAGAATTAATATAAATAGGAAAAAATTAACAAAAAGTTAAAAAAGATACGAAAAAATAGCATTTAATCTACACTTTTAAGTAGAATTAGGATAAAATCTCGTTTCAAATTAATGCACAGATATTAAATGCTGGGTAAAATACTAATAAGGATGGTTATCAGTTATGAAAAGAACGTTTCAACCACATAACACACCAAGAAAAAGAACGCACGGATTTAGAACAAGAATGAAAACTAAAAACGGACGTAAAGTGATTTCTGCTAGAAGAGCAAAAGGTAGAAAAAGATTAGCAGTATAAAACATTTTGCTAGTGTAAAAACTACGAAAGAGTTTAACAGGGTTTACAAAAACTCGAAAACTGTACATACTTCAAAGTTTGTACTCTTTTATCAATCGGATTCAAAAGAGTATAAACTAGGGATTGTTGCCAGCAAAAAAGTTGGTAATGCAGTCCATCGAAATAGAGCTAAACGTCTGCTTCGAGCTCATTTTCTTAATCATATCTCAAATTTAAAAACAGGTCATTATATATTGGTTGCCAAGCCAAATTTACTCAATAGTGAGTACAATAAAACCACAGAGGAATTTTTTAAGGCATTAAAGCGTCTAAAAGCCTTGAAACAATGATACTCTTAAACACTTTTTGATATAATTTGCCATCAATTTTAAATATAATTCTTAAAATATTAATATAATTTAACATATACAGTATAAATTAAATATATAGGAATTTAGAAAAAGGCAATCTCTCGTGAAACAAAACGACAATCTTCAACAACGGCTTCTTCTTGCATTGGTACTTTCATTTGTAGTATTTGTAGTATTTGATATGTTTATGCCAAAAACAGCAAAGAACATTGACCAAAATGGAACAGCTACAACGCAACTAGAGCAACAGACTCCAAATGTTATAAATACAAATTCAGCAACAGCACCTACTCTTCAAGGTTCTCAAAGTTTAGCACCTGTTACGACCGTAAAATCGTTGACAACGGTAAGTTCAGATACATTTGTTTACAGTATTGACGAGCTTGGGCGTATTGCACAGGTAAAAATGTTAGAGACAAAGTACGAGTACGAGGATAGAAAGTTAGAACTTTTAAATCCGTTATGGGTTAAACCTTTGGAGATTCGTTTTTCAGACATTTCTTTAAATAAAGAGGCACTTAAAACTCCTTATACAACTTCTGTATCTACTATTGATTTAAACAGTGGGACATCAAATAAAGTAACCTTAACTCAAAAATTATCTTCTGTTACCGTTAGTAAAGAGTTGACCTTTTATAAAGATGGTCACTATGACATTAATGTAAAACTCTCTAATCCAGTAGATTATTTTATTACCACAGGGCAGAGACCAAATGCTGACCATACAAGGTACATGGTTGTTCAAGGTGCATTAATTAAAAAAGCAAATGGAACAGTAGAAATTTTAGAAGATGGAGATGCTGAAGAGACTTTAAATATACAAAATGCAGAGTTTGCTTCAGCATTTGATAGATACTTCACTTCTATTCTTTATAGTTTTGATAGACCATTAAATGTATCAAATATTATTATTGGCGAAGATAAAGACAATGCTTTACTCTTTATTCAAGGAGAGCAAAACTTTGCTTTACATGGGTATCTTGGACCAAAAGATTCGGTTGTTTTAAAGAATATTAATCCTAAGTTAACAGATGCTATAGAGTATGGTTTCTTTACTTTTATTTCTAAGCCTCTCTTTAAAGTCTTAGAGTGGTTTCATGGTTTAGTTGGTAACTGGGGTTGGGCAATTGTTTTAGTAACACTTTTGATTAAACTTATTCTTTTCCCTCTATCATACAAAGGTATGATGTCTATGCAAAAGCTTAAAGATTTAGCACCACAGATGAAAGAGTTAAAAGAGAAGTACGGAAAAGATCCACAAAAAATGAATGCAAAAATGATGGAGATGTATAAGAAAAATGGAGCGAACCCAATGGGTGGTTGTCTCCCTATGATAATGCAAATTCCAATCTTTTTTGCTATCTATAGAGTACTTCTTAACTCTGTTGAGCTTCAAGGTGCAGAGTGGACGTTATGGATTACAAACCTTTCTGTAATGGATCCATACTTTGTTTTACCTCTGTTAATGGGTGCTTCTATGTGGTATCAACAAAAGATTACACCAAATACAATGACCGACCCAATGCAACAGAAAATCTTTCAATGGTTACCTGCTGTTATGACCGTTTTCTTTGTAACGTTCCCAGCAGGATTGGTTCTATACTGGCTAGTAAACAATGTCTTTACTATTGCTCAACAATACGTTATCAATAGTGCATTTGAAAAACAAAAAGCTGCTAAAATCGCAGCACAAAAATAAATTATAAGGGGAGATGTGAACATGGAGATGAAAAGAATTGAAGCTGATACATTAGAAGAAGCCTACAGCAAGGCAGCCAAAGCGTTAGCATGTTCAGTAACAGAGATTAATTATGAGATAGTACAATATCCCACCTCTGGAGTTATGGGCTTATTTAAAAAAACAGCAATTATTATTGCTGTAAAAAAAATAGTAGAAGTAAAAGAAAAGCCTGCTGAAGAGAAGATAACTGATGTTGTTATTGAAGAGAAAAAAGAGGAAATCCCTGTTATTAAAACAGTTGAAGAGCCTCTTCCTAAGAAAGTTAACTCTATTGAAAAATTGGTTTCCCAAAATGATACTATTGTTGATAACTTTTTTAATGATGATGTAAAAGAGAAAGTAGAAGTAAAGAAAAAAGAGCCTATTAAAAATAAAGAGATTCGCATAGAAAATAGTGAAGAGTTTGTCTTTGATGACGATAGAGACCAACCTGAAAATAGAGAGCGTTCTATTGACATCGAAAATAAAATTTCAAAATTGATGGGAGTGGCCTGTTTTCATATTGATACGGTAGAGGTTGATGTCTTTAATGGTATTGCTCATATCTTTATTGATGGAGAAGATGCCGCATTGCTTATAGGTAAAGAGGGTTATCGTTATAATGCTCTCTCCTACATGCTGTTTAATTGGATTAATGCTGAGTATAATCTTTATATTAAACTTGAAATCTCTGAATTTATTCAAGCTCAAGAGGAGATGATAGATAATTATCTCAAACCAATTGCAGAGCATATTATTGAACATGGTCGAGGAAAAACAAAGCCTTTAGATGGAATTTTAGTTCAGATTGCATTAGAGAAACTTCGTGCAATGTTCCCTAATAAGTATATCGCTATTAAAACAGGTAAAGATGGTAAAAAATTCATTATTATTAATGATTTTAATAGCAAGAAAAAAATAGTTAAATAGTATGTCTACAACTATCGCTGCGATAGCTACAGCAACAGGTATATCGTCTATTTCTATTATTAGAGTGAGTGGTTCTTTATCACTTACTCTTGCTAAAAAAATATCTCAAAAAAATGATATTACTCCACGACATGCTCATTTAACTTCTCTTTATAACAAAGATAATCATCTTATTGACCATGCTATTCTTATTTACTTTAAAAACCCTCACTCATTTACAGGCGAAGATATTGTTGAATTTCAATGTCATGGGGGTATGATTGTAGCTCAAGAAATTTTAGAGACACTTCTTGCTCATGGTGCAGTTCTTGCCCAACCAGGGGAGTTTTCTAAACGAGCTTTTCTAAATGGAAAAATAGATTTAACCAAAGCAGAAGCGATTGCAAAACTGATAGAAGCAAAATCTGTTGATGCAGCAAAAATCTTGGCAAAACAGTTAAAAGGCGATTTAAAAGAGTTTATTGATGAGAGTAGGGAGGCGATGCTTCGAGCTACTGCCTATTCGGAAGTGATGATTGATTATGCAGAAGAGGACATTCCCGAGGATATTGTGGCGAATATTCTAAAACAGTTGGATGCACTGATTTTAAAAATAGAAAATATTGTAGAAGCTTCTCATCGTCGTAAAGGACTTATCGAAGGGTTTAGAGTAGCCATTGTAGGAAAACCTAATGTTGGCAAGAGTTCACTGCTTAATGGACTTTTGAGTTATGAGAGAGCTATTGTAAGTGATATTGCAGGAACAACCCGTGATACCATTGAAGAGCAGGTACGAATTGGCTCACATATTATTCGTCTGATTGATACAGCAGGAATTCGTGATGCTCGTGACAGTATTGAAAAGATAGGGGTAGAGCGTTCTTTGGAATCAATAGATGATGCTGATGTTGTTATTGCTCTTTTTGATGCCAGTCGAGTTTTTGATGAAGAAGATAGACGAATCATTGAAATTTTAGATGCGATTGAAGATAAAGAGATTATTGTAGCCATTAATAAATCGGATTTAGAGCAGGTTTTAGATTCAACTACTCTTGCAAAATATAATCCTATCTATGTAAGCTCTATGCATAATTTTAAAAATCTTACCACAAAACTTCAAGAATTTTTTGATAATTTGGGGCAAGATGAAGAGCTTATGTTAATATCAACACGTCAAATAGAAGCCGTGGAAAAGACTAAGCAGGCTATATTAGAAGCGAAAGAGCCACTAAAACTAGGAGAGCTAGAATTCTTCTCTTATCATCTTCAAGACGCTATCTCTGCATTAAGTTCCATATCAAAACCTTATGATTCTGAAGAAATTTTAGATAAAATGTTTGGAGAGTTTTGCTTAGGCAAATAGAATCATATAGAAAGATTAAGGAGTTTCTTCATGTTTAATAAAAATTTAAAATATACATTAATAACATTAATGCTATTAGGAGTTTCAGGTTGTAATCAGCGAACTATTACTTTACATCCTGAGACAAGCACATCTGAATCAAGAGTTAACCCTACGCTCACTCGACCTGTGGTAAGAGAAGAGATTTTAATTAATAAAAATCCAAATCTTGGAGATAGAATATCCGTACCCGAGAACAA
>Ga0256826_1001405_pt1 | contig 14963 bp, 12 predicted proteins | sample CV79metaG_FD_185975 | JGI IMG/M metagenome (GOLD analysis project Ga0256826, IMG submission 185975) | Hydrothermal vent microbial communities from East Pacific Rise, Pacific Ocean - CV79 | ecosystem: Environmental > Aquatic > Marine > Hydrothermal vents | place: Pacific Ocean: East Pacific Rise...
AGGCGCAAGCTGAAGTTTATATTACTGGTGGTCAGGCTCCTTATGCTTATAATTGGAACGATAAGTTTAGCCAAAATGAAAGCATTGCTATTGGTCTTTGTCAAGACCCCGTATCTGTAGTGATAAAAGACTCTTTGGGCTGCTATTATGCTTCTATCTTTGATCCCGAAATATATCCTGCCTCAGTTTACGATATTAGAGCCAATCCTGAAGAAGTGTTTATTAGTACGCCCTATGTCGATTTTTCAATAGAAACAGACGATGAATACATTGAAACATACTTGTGGGAATTTGGTGATGAAACTTCTGCCAATACTGATATGGTCAATCATACATATGCAAAAGTAGGTAACTATATGGTATCTTTAAGAACGGAAAATATTGATGGATGTGATACTACAGTTTCCATGCCTTTTGAAGTAAAGGAATTGAATTTCTGCATTCCTAATGTATTTACGCCTAATGGAGATGGAATCAACGATACATGGGTTTATAAAATTTTGGGCGCTGAATCTGGTAGTAATGAGCCTACAGGATTTAGTGAAGTAGAAAAATGTTCCGGAGACGATCTCATTTTTGATGAGCATTTCAAATCATCTTATTTAGTAGTGATGAATAGAAGTGGTAGGACGGTATATGAGTGTACTAATTGTTCAGAGTATTGGGACGGAAGCGGTTTGCCCGATGGTGTATATTTTTATGTATTTACATGGGAAGGAGAATACTCTAATGGTAAAGAACAAGGGAATGTAACTATATTAAACGGCCAATAATAAACAAGGTACAGACTGTGTGAAATTTTGCTCAATTAACAGAAATATTAGGAGATTATTAATATGATAAAGGTAAAGAGTTTAGCATTATTGATTGTTTTATTTGTGATAAGCGTATGTGGTTTTTCACAATCTGGCGCAAAAGTAAAAGAGAATGAAAAGAAAACTCGCTTACTATTTGTGTTCGATGCATCCCAATCTATGTTTGGTCGTTGGGACCATCAGCAAAAGATTTTTGCTGCACGTAATATATTGTCCAATTGGATTGATAGTTTGGCAACAATTGATAATTTAGAACTTGCTTTTAGAGTTTTTGGTGATCAATATCCTGTACCCCCACAAATATGTGAGGATAGTAGACTTTTAGTCCCTTTTTCAAAAGATAATTATAAGAAAATTAAGAAAGCATTAAGGGAGATAGTTCCAAATGGAACCACACCTATTACCTATGCTTTGGAGCAAGCAGCTAGCGATTTTCCGGAAGATGATAATTCTAGAAATATTATTGTTTTGATAACCGATGGTATTGAAGAATGCGAAGGCGATCCTTGTGAAATCAGCTTAAAACTGCAAAGAAAAGGTATTATTATTAAACCTTTTGTGATAGGTATTGGCAAGGACTTCAAAAATGCATTTGATTGTGTTGGAACTTTTATTCAAGCTAAAAAAGAAAAGGAGTTTGTAACGGCTCTTGGAGTAGTTATTACACAAGCTATGAATAACTCCACTGCACAAATAAACTTGCTTGATGCTAATAATAAGCCTACTACAACAAATGTAACAGTAAGTATTTACGATGCTGACACCAAACTACTAAAATATAATTTCTTACATACATTAAATGGGTTTGGAGTACCTGATACTATTTATTTAGACCCCAGAAATACTTATAAAGTAGTTGCTCATACTATTCCTCAGGTTGTTTTGGATAGTGTTGTAGTTACCGAAGGACTTCATAATACAATTGCTCTTTCGGCTCCTATAGGCGAATTAAGTCTTGATATTATCAGCAAAGATCCTTCTGCCCATGGTTTACAAGCAATTCTTCGTAAAGAAGGTGATTCAAAAACATTGAATATTCAACAATTTCAGCAAACCGTGAAATATCTAACAGGATATTACCAAGTTGAAGTTTTGTCTATTCCTCGGCTTACTATTGATAGTGTTTTGATTTCGCAAAGTCATGTTACAAAAGTTGAAATTCCTGGTCCAGGTATTTTAGTAGTGAAAAAGCCGGGTTTGGGATATGGTAGTATATTTAAGGTTACTGAAAACGGACTTGAGTGGGTTTATCGCTTTCGTGATAATATTAACCATATAGAGTCGCTATATCTGTTACCAGGTGATTATAGAATTACATTTAGAGATAAGTTTTCCACTTCTTCAAACAAAAGTATGGAAAGAGCATTTAGTATTAAAACAGGCCAAACTGTAACTATTGAACTCAAGAAATAAATAGTAAACATACTAATGTAAGTGGCCAGAAAATCCTGATTCGCTTTAATAGTTTGGGAAAACTAGCACAAAATATATAATTACTTGGTCAGTAGAAAAAGCTTTATAAAGATAGTATTATTGCTTAAAGTGCTCTCTAAGTTTATTTTGGTAAATAATATAGCCAATTATATAAGTGGAGACTTTCTTTTATCATTGTTCGTTGGATTATATATAATTGAGATTCTGTTAAGCTAATTCTTAGTTTAAAAAGTAAAAACTTTTGTCCAGCTGTTGGAAATTAATGGCCTAATTGCGGAAATCATATTAAACTTGATTGATGTTGGTGTATGGATGAATTTGAAGTTAATAATAGGATTGAATAACAGTATTTTAACGCATGAATATTCTGTTTTGATAGTCTAAAATTGATGTACTAATCGTGGTGATAATAGACCGTTTAGCATATAATTGAATTTCATATTCCTAAAATAAGACTTTATACTTTCATTCAATTTACTAAGTATCTGATTTAAGGCAATATATTGTTTTGGCATACGATTTGTGTAGTTGATGTCTGAGTTCTTTCATTAAGTTAATCTTAATAAATAGCGTTGGAGTGGTTACCGCGCTATTAGAATGGAGTAGTGATACTCCGCATAATTAATATTTTTTTAATAATTGTTCGAAAGCCAAAGGATTTTTTTCTTTGGCTTTTTTTATTTATTCATGATTTAAGAGATTGCACAAAAATAAGATATTTGTATATTTGTGTTGTGTCCTAAAGACTTCAATAAAATCTATAATATTGTAGATATGTTTATTCCAAATCAATATTTTTTTATGAAAAACAGATTATTATTTATAATTATTATCTTTTTGTTTCCAAGTTTCCTTTCTGCTCAAGAGAATAAAGTAATGAAAGGTATGCCTGATTTTTTAAAATCAGTAGAGCCATATGGAACACTTCAGTATGCTCTTGGTGGAAATAAATTAGGATGGGCTGTTAAAGATGTGATACCCCGAATTGGTATTAAAGGGGAATGGTTTTTTGATAATAACAAAGATTATTACTTTTTCACTACTGCAGAACTGGGTTTGAAATTAAGTAGCAGAGATGATTTTGTTGAAATATCTGCTGATCCGGGAGCTAGTTATGGTCAAATAAATAATGCATTATTTGCTCGTCAGGGTTTTATTGGCATAGGAACTCCATATGGTCGTATTTCTATTGGAAAACAGTGGGGAGTGCATTATAAATTGGCTAGCTCAATTGATAATATGTATTTATTTGGCGGGATGGCTATTGGTGTATATAATGCTGGAACAGATGGTGGTATTTCGGGAACAGGTAGGGCTAATCAAGCTGTTAAATACGAATTTATCCGCGAAAAAGTGTATTTTGGCGCACAGATTCAAACGAGAAATACAAGTGAAAATAATAAGTATTTTGCTGATACATATGGTCTTGCTTCTTATTATAATTTCAATGGATTCAAACTTGGATTAAGCTATAATAAGGTGCTAGATGGAGTAGAGGAGCCAGTGAAAAACGAAGCGAAAATTAATGATGAGTTTATCGCGATATTATTAGACTTTCAAAAGGGCGATTTTCACTTTGGTATACTGCCGCAAGTGTTTAATAATCATGAGAAAACAGATGAGAATATTTTTTATAAAGGATGGGGTTTTGAGAGTAATTTAAAAATTAATTTCGGCAGTACAAAACAATGGAGTTTTGTGAATAATATTGCTTTCTTGCAACCCATTGAAAATTCTGGAAGTTTGTATTTATGGAATAGATATGAATTTGAGATTGCCAGAAGATTTTCTAAAAATACGTTAATTGTATTAGGCTTTCGATACGATAATAATACTGAAGCAAATGGTGAAAAAAAGTATCTTCATACTGTTGCTATTGGTTTCAATTATAACTTTAATTATCCGGTCCCTTAATATCTATATTATTAGCATAAAAAAAACCGATACTTTTTTAGTATCGGTTTTTTTTCAATTTTGTTTATACTATTTAATAGCATCAACAATAGCTTTAAAAGCTGCTTCGTTATTCATAGCTAAATCAGCTAATGCTTTACGATTTAATTCAATTCCTTTCTTATGAATTTTTCCCATAAACACTGAGTACGACATACCATGTATGCGTGCTGCTGCATTAATACGAGCAATCCAAAGCTGTCTGAATTGAGCTTTTTTTGCTTTTCTGTCACGGTAAGCATATCCCAAACCTTTTTCATAGGCGTTCTTTGCTACTGTCCAAACATTTTTTCTACGGCCGAATTGTCCTTTGACACGGCTCATAATTTTTTTGCGTCTTGTTCTAGCCGCAACTACATTTACTGATCTTGGCATTTTTTTAATTTTTTTTTATTCTAGCGTTCCAAAAGGAATCTTAATACTAAAACAACAGTTATTACACTTTTTGATTAAATCGCAAGCATTTGCTTAATTGCAGGCACATCTGCTTTGTCAACAATAGCAACATAAGTTAAATTACGCTTTTGCTTCTTTGTTTTCTTAGTTAAAATGTGGCTTTTAAAAGCATGCTTTCTTTTAATTTTACCCGATCCGGTAAGGGTAAACCTTTTTTTAGCACCGGATTTAGTTTTCATTTTTGGCATTTTCTACAATTTATTTATTAATAAATATTGCTTTTCAGCAGGGCGGATTCACCGCTATATAATAAGATGAACTTATTTCTTTTTCTTTGGGGCAATCATCATGATCATCCTTTTTCCTTCAAGTTTAGGCAAGTTCTCAACTTTACCAATTTCTTCAAGAGCTGTAGCAAATTTCAATAATTGAATTTCGCCTTTGTCCTTATAAATAATGTTTCTTCCTTTAAAAAACACATCTACTTTTACCTTAGAACCTTCTTCTAAAAACTTTTCTGCATGTTTTAATTTAAAATTAAAGTCATGCTCATCGGTATGTGGGCCTAGACGAATTTCTTTCACTACCACTTTTGCCGATTTGGCTTTTATCTCTTTTTGCTTTTTCTTTTGATCGTAAAGAAATTTCTTATAATCAATGATTTTACAAACAGGTGGGTTGGCGCTAGGAGAAATTTCAACTAAATCCAAACCCAATTCTCGAGCTTTGTCCCGAGCATCTCGTACATTATGAATTCCGTCTTCTACATTTTCGCCTACCAGTCTAACAACCGGTGAAGTAATGTACTCATTAATATTGTGAGGGTTTTGTGGTTTTTTATACGACCCTCTGTTTCTTCGACCACGATAAAATTTCTTAGCTATGTCTAAAGTCTCCTATATTTAATTAAACTTTGTAATTTTGTTTACTTCGTTCTGAATCAACTGTATAAAATCAGTAATTGCAAATGTTCCTAAGTCACCTTCTCCATGTTTTCTAACAGAAACAGTCTCATTGTCAGCTTCTTTCTCGCCAACAATAATCATGTATGGTATCTTACTCATCTCTGCATCACGAATCTTACGACCTGTTTTTTCGCTACGAGTATCAATTTGGCTGCGAATTTCGTTATTTTCCAGCAAATTAAAAACTTTTTCTGCATATTTTTGATATTTCTCACTGATTGGTAAAATAATTACCTGATCAGGAGTTAACCAAAGTGGAAAGTTTCCTGCGCAATGTTCTGTTAAAACAGCAACAAAACGTTCCATAGAGCCAAACGGTGCGCGGTGAATCATCACCGGTCTGTGCTTCTCATTATCCGATCCAACATATTCTAAATCAAAACGTTCTGGTAAATTATAATCTACCTGTATGGTTCCGAGTTGCCATTTTCTACCTAAAGCATCTTTTACCATAAAATCCATCTTAGGTCCATAAAAAGCTGCTTCTCCATATTCAATAGTGGCAGGTATGCCTCTTTCCTCAGCTACTTGACGAATGGCATTCTCTGCATATTCCCAATTTTCATCAGTTCCAATATATTTATCAGGGTTTTCTGGATCTCTCAATGATATTTGAACTAGTACATCTTTAAAATCTAGTGCAGAAAATATCATTTCAATAATATCCATAACTTTTTTAAACTCATCCTTAACCTGCTCAGGCATACAGAAAATATGTGCATCATCTTGTGTAAATCCTCTAACCCTTGTAAGACCATGAAGTTCTCCACTTTGTTCATAACGATACACTGTACCAAATTCTGCATATCTGATAGGAAGGTCTTTATATGATCTAGGTTCTGTACGATAGATTTCGCAGTGATGTGGGCAATTCATTGGTTTTAGCAAAAACTCTTCGTTATCAACCGGTGTTTTGATTGGTTGAAAGCTATCTTCACCATATTTAGCATAATGACCGGAAGTAACATATAGTTCTTTTTGACCAATATGAGGAGTAATCACCGGTTCGTAGCCATATTTTTTCTGAACCTTTTTTAAAAAATTCTCTAATCGTTCTCTTAGCATCGCTCCTTTAGGTAACCATAGTGGCAATCCTTTTCCCACTTTATCAGAAAATGCAAAAAGCCCTAATTCCTTACCCAGTTTACGGTGGTCTCGTTTTTTAGCTTCCTCTAAAAGTTCCAAATGTTCTTTAAGCTCGCTTTTCTTTGGAAAGGTAATACCATAAATACGAGTTAACATTTTCCTTTTTTCATCTCCGCGCCAATAAGCTCCAGCTATGCTTAATAGTTTAATAGCTTTTATGGGGCCTGTATGGACTAAGTGCGGACCTCTACATAAATCTATAAACTCACCAGTTTCGTAAAAAGTAATCTGACCGTCCTCTAATCCTTCAATGAGTTCTAATTTATATTCATCGCCTTTCTCATTAAAATATTTCAAAGCATCAGCTTTCGACATTTCCCTTCTCAGGAATCTTTGCTTCTGTTTTGCCAGTTCTTTCATTTTCTGCTCTATTTTTTCTAAGTCTTTCTCAGAAATAATACGCTCACCAAAGTCAATATCGTAATAGAAGCCATTTTCTATATCGGGTCCAATACCAAATTTTACTCCTGGGTATAAAAGCTCAATAGCTTCGGCCATCAAATGGGCAGATGAATGCCACATTGCAGATTTTCCTTCGTCATCTTTCCATGTAAGTAATTGAACGGTAGCGTCTTCATTAATGGGTCTGCTGGCATCCCAAATTTCTCCATTAACTTTTGCAGCAAGTACGTTTCGTGCTAATCCTTCACTTATAGTTAAAGCCAAATCATGGCTTGTACTTCCAGTTGGCATTTCTTTTACCGAATTATCGGGTAATGTGATATTTATCATGACTTATTTATTATCAATTTTAGGGGTGCAAAGATAATAAATATTTCCTTGTTAATTTAAGGACAATTATCTGATACATTTGGATTAAAAAACCTATGTTTTTAAGTATTGTTTTTTTTATAAAATGAAAGAAATTCTAATGTTTGGATATCCTATTGTTTTAATTACTTTTGTTTCCCAATAAAATTCGAATATTTAGGGGGGATTTTATAGAAAATACATCAAGATATTCGAGAAGTGTTTTTGAAGAACTTAATAAAAATAAAATCATATGAGTTTTAGAATAATTGTATTAGCCAAGCAGGTTCCTGATACTAGAAATGTGGGCAAAGATGCTATGAAGGCCGATGGAACTGTAAATAGAGCAGCTTTACCGGCTATCTTTAATCCTGAAGACTTAAATGCATTGGAATTTGCATTACAGGTTAAAGACAAGATAAAAGGAGCAGAAGTAATTATATTGACAATGGGACCATTTAGAGCAGCTGAAATTATTAGAGAAGCTATGTATAGGGGTGCCGATAAAGGTTATTTAATAACTGATAGAAAATTTGCTGGTAGTGATACTCTCGCTACTTCATACGCCATTTCTTTGGCTGTGAAAAAACTTGCTCCGTTTAACCTTTTAGTTGCTGGTCGTCAAGCAATTGATGGTGATACTGCTCAGGTTGGTCCTCAAACGGCTGAAAAAGTAGGTATTCCACAAGTGGCTTATGCTATTGACTTGTTGGATGTAAATGAAAAAGAAATTACAATTAAGCGTCGTATTGAAAGAGGAGTAGAAACGGTTTCTGCATCCTATCCTTTGGCTGTTACGGTTCATGGATCTGCCGATGCATGTCGTCCACGAAATGCGCAAAAATTAATGCAGTTCAAACACGCTCGAACAATAACAGAACTTCAAAACGAAACTAGAGACTATACAGAATTATACTCATCTCGCCCTTATTTAAAAATTGAGGAGTGGTCAGTAGATGATATAGGTGCCGATGTGGAACAACTTGGCTTGTCAGGTTCTCCAACAAAGGTGAAAGCTATTGAGAACGTAGTGTTTCAGGCCAAAGAGTCCAAAGCATTGGGCGATACAAATAAAGATATTGAGAACCTAATGATTGAATTGATAGAAGGTCATATGATTGGTTAATTAATGATGTTAAAAAGAAAATAATGAATAACGTTTTTATATATTGTGAACTCACCGAGGAAAAGCATATTGCCGATGTGAGTAAGGAGTTGCTTACCAAAGGTAAAACATTGGCTGAAGAGCTAGGGGTTAAAGTTGAAGCTATTGTGATTGGTGAAGGATTAAAAGGTATAGAGAAAGAAATTTTTCCTTATGGTGTTGATGTGGTACATATTGCTGATGATGCTAATTTGTCCCCTTTCACGAGTGGAGCACATGCTAAGGTATTAACTAGCGTGTTGAAACAAGAAGAACCACAAATTGCCTTGTTTGGAGCAACTGCCAATGGTCGTGATGTAGGACCCAGAATAGCCAGTGCTTTGAAATGTGGATTAACAGCTGATTGTACAAGTTTAATTATTGGAGACCATGAGGATAAAAGAGCTAAGAAAAAATACGAAAATTTGCTTTATCAAATTCGCCCAGCTTTTGGTGGGAACATCATAGCTACAATTATTAATCCTGAAACAAAGCCCCAAATTGCTACTGTTAGAGAAGGTGTAATGAAGAGCGAAATATTTGATTCAAAGTATAAAGGAGAAGTTAAAAATTTTACTGTTAATGGCTTGTTTGATGATATTGATTTAGCAGTTAAAATTATTGAGCGCCATATTGAACCTCCGAAAGTAAATATTAAAGCGTCGCAAATTATTGTATCCGGTGGCTATGGAGTGGGGAGTAAGGAAAACTTTACTTTGCTCAAGGAGCTGGCAGACTTATTAGGAGGAGAAGTAGGAGCATCTAGGGCAGCTGTTGATTCCGGTTTTGCACCTCATGAACGCCAAGTTGGACAAACGGGCGTTACAGTTCGACCTAAGCTTTATATTGCTTGCGGAATTTCTGGTGCAGTACAACATACAGCAGGTATGGATGAGTCTTCACAAATTATTGCAATTAATACTGATCCACAAGCACCTATCAATAAGCTGGCGGATTATGCAATAACAGGAAAAATTGAGGACATTATTCCTAAAATGATTAAGTTTTATAAAAAGAACTCTAAGTAAAGAATAATCAGCTGGTTGAATACTGGCTTAAAAATAACAGATAATGGCAAATTTTTATAACGATAATAAAAACCTAAACTTTCACTTAAATCACCCTTTGATGAAAAAATGTGTGGATTTAAAGGAAGATAACTATAAAGATAAGGACCTTTTTGATTACGCTCCTCTCGATTTTGAGGATACCATGGATTCTTATGACAAGACATTAGAAATAGTGGGCGAAATATGTGGAGATATTATTGATCCTAATGCTGAAGATGTAGATCATGATGGACCACAATTACTTAATAACGAAGTAATTTATGCTAAAGGAACTACACAGAATTATCAGGCTTTGGTAGATGCAGGGCTTATCGGAATGTCACTTCCACGTAAATATAATGGTTTAAATTTTTCTATAGTACCATATGTAATGGCTGCTGAAATAGTGTCGCGTGCTGATGCTGGTTTTGCTAATATTTGGGGTTTGCAGGATTGTGCAGAAACAATTCATGAGTTTGGTGATGATGCCATAAAAGATGAGTTTCTACCACGTTTTTATGATGGTGCTACTGCAGCAATGGATCTTACTGAACCTGATGCTGGCTCTGATTTACAGGCTGTTATGCTAAAGGCAAGCTATAATGAAAAAGAAGATCAATGGTATTTGAATGGTGTTAAACGTTTTATTACCAATGGTGATGCTGATATTTCTCTTGTTCTGGCTCGTTCTGAGGAGGGAAGCAGTGATGGCCGTGGCCTTTCATTATTTGTTTACGATAGAACTGAGCAAAAGATGGTAGTTAGAAGAATTGAAAATAAAATGGGCATCAAAGGCTCGCCAACTTGTGAATTGGTTTTTAAGAATGCTCCTGCCAAATTAGTAGGTAATACTCGTCTAGGTCTCATTAAATATGTAATGTCACTCATGAATTCTGCTCGTTTAGGAGTTGGAGCTCAAAGTGTTGGAATTGCTGAAGCCGCCTATCGTGAAGCACTGAAGTATGCTCATGAAAGAGAGCAATTTGGTAAGGCAATTATCCAATATCCGGCTGTTTACGAAATGATTACCAATATGAAAGTAAAAACAGATGGTATCAGATCTCTTCTATATGAAACAGCACGTTGTGTAGATATTTATAAGTCTTATGGCTTTTTGGCAGAAGGAAGAAGACTGAGTCCAGAGGAAAGGAAAGATCAAAAATACTATTTGCGTAAAGCTGATATGTTTACACCGCTATTAAAACTTTTTGCAAGCGAATATAGTAATGAAATTGCCTACGATTCGCTTCAGGTGCATGGTGGTACAGGTTTCATGAAAGATTTTCCTATAGAACGTATTTATCGAGATGCCAGAATTACAACTATTTATGAAGGCACATCGCAATTGCAGGTTGTGGCAGCTATTAGAGGAATTGGAAATGGATCTTACCTGAAATTTATTAGCGAATATGAAGCTAATGCCAACAAGCCAGAGCTTATTCATATTAAACGCAGATTGGTGGTTATGACTGAGCAGTTTGAAAAAACTGTTGCCTTGGTTGAACGCGATAAGGATACAGATTTATGGGATTTCCATGCTCGTAGAATGGTAGAAATGGCAGGGAATATTATTATTGGCTATTTATTACTAAACGATGCCCAACGTGATATCAGCTTTAAAAAATCAGCTGACATATTCTCACAAAAGGGTATGGCTCAAAATCAAGAGAAGTTCAATTATATAGAGAATTTCGACTTGAAAGACTTAGGCCAATTTCAAATTTCTAGTGATACTTTAAGCGAATAGGTAAATAATTCAAGTATAAACCTTACTTTTGCTAAGGTTTATACTAATAATCTATTTCAGTATTATGGATATTTTTATTATAGCAATTGCTGCTCTTATTTTATTTTTACTACTCGGGTTTCGTAAAGCTATCTATCTCAACCTTATTCGAATTATTTATGGTGAGTATAGCTATAAATTTATTATGAAGTTTAAGAAGTTCACCAAGAAAAAACCACATCCATACTGTTTTAAAGATGACTTTTATTACCATATACTGGCTATTAAAAATGCTCTCAATTGTAAAGTTAAATATAAAAGTGAGCAAGTGTTTAGTTTTGATGGTTTAGACTTTAGTAAAAATTTTAAGCAGATTTTACTTGAAAATGGTAAACCGGATTGTTTTACCATGAGTAACGAGAAAGAAATTCCTTTAAAAGTTGCTGGATATAAAAGTAGAATGTTTCATAGCAATGAAAAAACATTACATTATTTCTGTAGTGGGAAGTATTTCTTGGGAGAATATGTATTTAGCAGTTTGGCGGACGAAACCTCATTAATGGTTGTAGAAACAATGAAAAAAGAATTTAATGTGGATGTTGAATATGCTAAAAATTTCACTATAACTGATCCTCAGGGTAATTATCTCTATTTTACTGATACCGGTTTCTTTTTATCTATAAAATTCTTTAACGAACATAATAGTACCGTAAAAAGCATTGTTGATTTTGCAAATATTACTGAGGAGAATAAAAAAGATGTACAATTAACCTTTGGTGGTTTGAGTTGCTAATGTAAATTAGAACCGCAATGTCTGTATTTGGTGTAAAAGAAAGATACCATTAATACAAATAATGAAGCCAAAATACCTAAAACAATATTATAATAATCTGGAGCAGATAAGGCCATCCTTATAATTATGGTTGCTACAGCATAGGCAGAATTTCTAAATACAACTATATAGGAATAATTATACCTCATAGAAAGGAGTACAAGGAATATGTCTGCAAATATTAATACTGTATAAAATGTTTTAAAAAAATCGTAAGGTTGTTGATGGAAAAAATAGAGTATAAGATCAAAAAGTCCTGTAGAAATAAATACAAAGAATAATATAAGTCCAGTAATTTTTTTAAACATTACAAATCTTGTTTGACTAGATGGATCATCTGTAATAGGCGTATGTTTCAGGGTTTTGTTGATAAGTAAAATAATAAGAAATATAACAACAGCCCCAAATGAATCAGAAAGCATACTAATAATAGGATCCCAATCCAACCAATTTTCATGAACCGAAAATTCGCCAAATTGCTTAAAAGAGCTCCTCAACAGTATCAAGCTTAAAATCTCTAACTGCTTAACTAAAGAGGATGTAACAGAATAAGAAATAGAAAATACCAGTCCAATTACTTCAATCAGCAGTACTAATGAAAAACTTATTTGAATGGAATGAAATACACTCTTTGGGAATAAATTTATTAGAGATTCCGGAATCCAACCAAATTTATTTAATATGGCTAATAATAAGGAAACCACAAAGCTTGCTACGAGTATAGATGCCAGCCATTGATGAGTCTTTTGTCCTTCCCATTTATGATGAATTAAATCATAAAACTTAACGATATGTATAATCGCTTTTTCCATCTATTTTAGTCTTGTTAATACATTTTTTTCGCAGATATTATCTTTTCTAAATAAACTAATTAGCTCATCTTTAGTAGGACGAATTAAATATTTGTTCTTTTTGCGCAATGATTTTGCTTTACCTTTTTTAATAACATTATTAACGGCTTGTATATCTTCTTTTGTTTTCGCATCAATGCATAGGATAGTTAATTTGTCACGAGTAGGCTTGGCAGCTATCATTTCCCAGTAACCATCTTCATTTTTAAAGTTTAAGAAATAATAGTCCAAATATGTTTTTAATACCAGCTCATCATTTAATGTGCCCGTAAGGTAGACAAGCTCCCGACTATTTCCATAAGTATAATTATCTATGTTTATAGAAAGTGTATCTCCTTCATCATCTATATATTTTCCTAATATATTTTTAGGAAAACTATTAAGACTTTCTGATTCCATTGGCACAGCTTCCAGATAAACTATATTGCTACAGGATGATATAAAGAAAACGAAAACCAATAAAAAGTTAAGAGAAAAATACTTCATACTTTGATGATTTTTAGATGATACCACATAAATACAAACTAGAATGAAATTTAATCTACACAAATATAATTAAAAAATATTTGTTAACAAAGTATTCATTTTAGTATGGGGGCTTATTATAGATAAGTTTATTTTTACTATAATAAATATATTATAATTATGAATTATCATTTTATAGCTGTTGGAGGAGCTGCCATGCATAATTTGGCTATCGCTCTCCACTTAAAGGGAAATCTGGTTACAGGTTCAGATGATGAAATATTTGAACCATCAAAAAGCAGATTAAAGAAATATGGTTTATTACCATCGGAATTTGGTTGGAAACCCAAGAGGATAACTAAAAATATTGATGCAATTATTTTAGGTATGCATGCTCGGAAAGACAATTCCGAACTAGCTCGGGCCAAGGAATTAAACATTCCAATTTATTCTTATCCGGAGTTTATTTTCGAACAATCGAAAACAAAAACAAGGATAGTGATAGGAGGAAGCCACGGTAAAACTACTATTACTGCAATGATTTTACATGTTCTTCAGCATCAGGAAATAGAGACAGATTATATGGTTGGCAGTAAGCTGGAAGGTTTTGAAGTAATGGTAAAGCTAAGTGATTCTGCACCTTATATTGTTTTGGAGGGTGATGAATATTTATCTTCCCCTATTGATAGACGTCCAAAGTTCCATTTATATAAACCCAATATTGCCTTACTTAGTGGTATAGCTTGGGATCATATCAACGTATTTCCAACTTTTGAAATATATAAAGATCAGTTTAAGCAATTTATTGATTTAATAGAACCTAAAGGAAGTTTGGTTTATTATGAAAAGGATGTATTATTGAAAGATATGATGAATGGCGCAAGGACAGATATCTCATTTTTCGCCTATGATTTACCACATTATTTCATTGATGATACTAGCAACCAAAGTGTTATAGTTTATGAAGGTAGGGAATATATGATGGCTATTTTTGGCAAACATAATTTAAGTAACTTGGAAGGAGCCAAAAATGTTTGTGTACAAATAGGAGTGAAGCCTCATGATTTTTATCACGCCATATCGAGTTTTACTGGCGCATCTAATAGGCTGGAAACTATAGGCAAGAATAAAAGCTGTACAATATTTAAAGATTTTGCTCATAGCCCTTCTAAACTCAAAGCCACTACAATTGCCGTAAAAGAGCAATTTGCTAATAGAAAATTAATAGCTTGTATGGAATTACATACATTTAGTAGTTTAAATAGTGAGTTTTTAAATGAGTATAAAGGAGCTATGGATTTAGCAGATACCGCAATTGTATATTTTAATCCTCACACATTAAAACACAAAAAGCTTAAAGAAATAACAGTGGAGCAGGTAAAGCAAGCTTTTAACAGAGCAGATTTGGAAGTATTTACTGATGCCAAGTTTTTAATT
>Ga0256826_1001406_pt1 | contig 14948 bp, 17 predicted proteins | sample CV79metaG_FD_185975 | JGI IMG/M metagenome (GOLD analysis project Ga0256826, IMG submission 185975) | Hydrothermal vent microbial communities from East Pacific Rise, Pacific Ocean - CV79 | ecosystem: Environmental > Aquatic > Marine > Hydrothermal vents | place: Pacific Ocean: East Pacific Rise...
AATTTTACTTTCTAATAAATCTCTCTCATCCATAAGTGCATTTGGTGTTGCATTTGTTGAATCAATTATTTTTTGATTTACTACTCCAATATCACGTAAAAGACTGTTTATTTCATTTACACTATCATCTAATGTATTTTTAACTACGTGCTCTTTTGACTCAATATCTTCATATAGTGTTTTTAAATCATCTACTAGTATCTGACCTGCATTTCCTACATTGTTTTGGTATATTGCATTATGAGGACTTGCTCTTAAATCTTCAATTGATTGTAAATATTTATTTAAATCTGATGATAATCCACTATCATCTGTTTCAAAAAATATTGCTTCAATATCTGCTAGCATTGCTGAAAGTTCTTTATGCTGAATATCTTTACTTTGTTCTTTTACTAAGTTATCATACACGTACATATTAGTAACTCTATTTACATTTTCTACTAATACACCACGTCCTGTAAGTCTTGAATCACTATGATCCATTTCTTTTACGTCTACAACTCGTTTTTTATAACCTATTGTATTCTCATTAGTAATGTTATTCATAACATTCTCTACTTGAACTTGTGCAGATGCTAATCCTGATTGTGCAACATTTAAACTATTTAACATGAGAATACTCCTTATTTATTATTATATTATACATTTCTTAATATAAGTTTAAAAAATTAAACTAAAATGGCCATATCGCTTCAATAAATTTTGTACCCCAAGATTTATTTAAAGTATCATTTTCCTCACCATCTTTTTTATATAATATTTTTAAATTTGCAATTTGTGAAGACAATACTGTATTTGTAGGACTTATATCGTATGGTCTTATTATTCCAGAAATTGCTATTTTTTGTTTCTGTTCATTTATTAGTAACTCTTTACTACCTTTTATGAAGTAATTTCCATTTTGGTATATTTGTGTAATAACTACTGAAACTACAGTTGAAAATTTTTCATCAACTTTTGAAGAACTAGAACCTTTAAATGTACTATTTGATGTAGTATTAAAACCTATTCCAATTCCATTATTAATTTTTGCTAATGCAGCAGCTACTGAAGCCGTAGGCGTTAAACCTTTTGCTGGAGCTACTATTGCTCCACCTAATGCAGAATTATTTGATTTAGCTAAATCCCTTGAGTTTTTAGAGTTATTTTTTAATGATTCTTCAATATTAACTTGTAAAATATCTCCAATTTGTAGATCTTTTTTATCAGCAAATAATGATGTACCTTGTTGAGAATATAAACTTCCTTTGAAGCTATTTCTTTTTTCTTTTTGTTGTAATTTTATTTGTTCTTTTGGTTTTTCATCTAGGTTTATGGTTACATCTTTTTTTGATGAACATGCTGAAAAGATTAAAACAACAAATAAAAGTAAATTAAGCTTCATATCTACTCTCCACTATAAATTTTAATTCAATTGCAATTTTAATATTTTGAGGTGTACTTTTTACAAGTGCCATTACACCATATCTTATAAATAGTGGCTCTATATTTGTATCCCAATCACAAACAAAAACTAATCTGTCTTTTATTATTTTAATTGATTGAATATGTTTTTGACCGATTAAATCTACTATTTGTTCTGCTTCTTTATATATAATTCTTGAAACTTTAGTTTTGATATGTTTATTTTCTTCAATTATTTTATTTTTCACAAATAATTCATTTTCAAGTTTAACTTGATCATCTCTGAATTTATTACTCATATGTTCATAGTAAAAGAAGAACATTACAACTAAAAAAACCATTGATAATACTTTTCTAATTATACTTTTGTAACTTTTCCCTTTTACTATTAAAATCATATTTTACCTTATTTGATTACGAATATTGTGAAAAATAACTTTTGAATATTATTTCTTTTTACATCTTCATTTTTAGATGTAGCTTCATTGATTATTATATTTATTTCATTTAATAATTCTTCTCTTAATAAGTCTTTACCACCAACAGTTAGTAGTTCTTCACTTGATCTTGCAGCAATTTGTTGAATAACTGCATCAATTATTTCATCCTTACTTGCTTCAACTAAAGCTTCTATTGTAGGTTCTGTACTTTTTAAAGAAAAAGATAACTTCATAAGCTTCTCTCTACCTTTAGAATTTGTTATATTTAAAACTAAATCTTTTATACTAGCTTTAAAATAAACACCCTCATCTTTGGCTTCTTCTTTTTTTACTTCTTCTTTCTTTTGTTCACCTTCTGCTGCTGGATCTTGATTCATTTTATTCATAACCATAAATCCCAAAAATCCTACAGCTCCTATTAAAGCTACTACTAGTATGATTAATACTAGCATCATTGGGTTTCCTTTTGGTTTTTCTACTTCTTCATTATTTTCTTCAGCCATCTATTTTTCCTCATTTTTCTTATAGTTTTTTAACATATCCATTAGTTCTGTTGATGTTTTTGTATCAAACTTCTTTAAAAGACTCATAACTCTTTTAGTTTTTAATCTTGTAATAATATCAAATACCTCATTAATCTGTCCTGCATTGATTTTCTCTTCAAGGATATTTTTAACTATTTTTAATTTCATTTTACCATACATTGTCATAGCTTTACTTGATATTTTTAAAGTAATCTCATCTAATATTTTTTGATTATCTTTTTTTGTTTTTTCTATTAAATCAAGTTTTGATTGAATCCCTTTATCTAAAGACAAAAGTTCATTTTTATTTTTTTTGTATTCATCTTCTTTTATTTTATAAAATTCATCAAGTTCACTTTTTAATTTTACTATTTCTTGTCTTTGTTTTACAAAATCACCCTCTTTTGTCATTGAAGCATTTGTATAAGTAAATAAAACTATAAATATTATAATTATTTTTTGATACATTTTTTACCTTTATGTGTTTATCATGTTTTTTATAAATCTTGCTTGAATATATTCACTTGCAATATCTTCATCATATTTTTCTAATTCTTTTCGTTTTTGTTTTTTCTCTTCTTTTACAAGATAGTCATATTTTTCCATCTCTTTTTGAAATTGTACAATTATTTTATCATATTTTAAAATATCATTATTAAATTTTACTTTTTCCATATTTAATATTTTTATTTCATGTTTTAGTGTATTTTTATGTATTGCCAATAGCTTAAAATCACCAATAGCTCCATATTTTTCAACTCCAACTGTATTTAAAGTACCTATTATTTCGTTTATTTGCAATTCAACTTTATGTAGTTTTACTTTTATTTGCTGTTTTAAACTTATATTTTGTTCTAATTTTAATTTATTTAGATTATATAGTTTTAAAATCATTTATATTTTTCCAAATGTTAAAATTATATCCCATAGATTTTTTGTATAACCTTCAATTTTATCGCTGATCCATGGTAATGATATAAGAATAAATATTGAAACGATTATAACTTTAGGAACAAAAGATAATGATGCATCACTAATTTGAGTTACTGCTTGAAATATACTTATTATTACACCAATTATCATACTTACAAGTAAAGACGGCAATCCAAGCAATAATATAATCTTTACTGTTTGTTGAGAAATATCAAGCAAATCCATTATGAAGCTTTAATTTTAATTGACAATTCCAAAGTTTTATTATTTAATAGTTCTTTTATTAAACTAGTTACATCATCTATATTGTTGCTATTTATCACTAATTCATTTGTATCTGATTGAATTACAGGGCTTTGAATTTCATCTTCTTTTATTGTTATATCTTCTGAAATATTTTCATTTGTTGTAGGAGCTGGTGAAGCTTGTGTATCCAATGCACTTAATAAATCATCTTCAAATATTTCTTCAATTTGAGTAATCTCTGACATATCTCTCTCCTTTGTATTATTATCTTGTATTATATCAATATTTTCATCTATTTGATTTGTGTTTGATATTTTATCTTTTATATATTCAAGTAGCGCATCATCTGAGTTAAAACATATATCTTCAATTCCTGCGCTAATTAATACTGATTTATAAATAGCATCTTTTGGTTTTAAAAAGTTTAACTTCTCTGTAATTATATTTTTATTTATTATTTTATCACTATCTATTAAATATATGCTTAACTTATCTTCTTGAACTGTTTGTTCTAAAGTATCTACATCATTAATTTGCGATACCATATCTTTTAAATTTGCTTTTGACAGAATACTATCCATATGTTTTTTAAATGACTTACTACCATATATATAGATTTTCAAATGATACCTTTTACTTTTTTAATAAATTATATCTGAGTTTTATATAATTTTAGATAAACTATTATAATACTAAATCAAAGTATAAAGAAATTATTATTTTTTGATTTGATATAAAATATTAATAAGGCTAAATACCCAGTGAAAAAAATCATATTATTTATTTTTCTTGTTTTACAATTACACTCTCAAACAATTAAAGATGTTTCCAATATTGTAGGAATACGAGATAACCAATTAATTGGATACGGATTGGTTGTAGGACTTCCAGGTACTGGTGATAAAAGTCAATTTACAATGCAAGCTTTACAAAATTTACTTAGAAATTCTTATGTAAAAATACCTGCATCATCTATAAAATCAAAAAATATTGCTACAGTTATGGTAACAGCTACACTTCCACCTTTTTCAAGACAAGGTGACAAAATTAAAATAAATGTATCTTCAATTGGTGACGCAAAATCAATTGATAGTGGTGAGTTACTTTTAACTCAACTAAAAGGTGTAGATGGTCAAGTATATGCACTAGCTCAAGGTAATATTTTAGCAAATCCAAGTAGTAAAACTACTGGTTTTATATATGGTGGGGCTACTGTTGAAAATGAAATTAGATATTCTTTACAAAATGAAAAATCAATCACTCTTAGTTTATTTTCAAATGATGCACAAACAGCATCAAATATCGAAAGTAAAGTAAATAAATATTTCAAATCACAAATTGCAATGGCAATTGATACAAGAACAGTTACTATAAAAAAACCATCAGATATTTCAATAGTTAGTTTTATAGCAAAAGTTCAAAATATACAACTTCAATCAAATCTAAAACAAAAAATTATAATAGACGTAGCAAGACAAATTATAATATCAGGTTCAGATATAAAAATAAAGCCAATAACAATTTCTCAAAAAGATTTCATAATTAAAATTAAAAAATCAAACTATTCTAAAAAAGAATTTGATGATATGGCAATAAACCCTGGTGTTGATATTGGAGATAATGTAAAAGTTGGTAAAAAACCTGTTAAAATTGATTTAAATAATGCTTTAATAAACTCTTACAACGAGCCAACTGTTTCTGATCTGATGAGAGCTATGAAAGTTATGAAACTTGATATAAATCAGATTATTCAAACTTTACAAATGTTAAAAGAATTAAATGCAATTGATGCGAAATTGGAGATTATTAGATAATGGCAGAGTTTTTAAGTCAAGATGAGATTGATGCACTTTTAGATATTGCAGAAGATGGTGATGCAAATCTTGAAGATGTAGAAATACGTCCAAGTAAACCAAAAGAAAAATCATATACAATTTATGATTTTAAAAAGCCAAATACAATAACAGCAGACCAACAAAAAGCATTTGAAGCATTACATGATAAAATGATAAGAGCAGTCGTAACTGATTTATCAGCAATGCTTAGAAAAGTAGTTGATGTAAAAATTACTTCTATTGAGCAAATGACATATGGAGAATTTGTACTTTCTATTCCTCCTGTTACAAGTATAAATACGCTTTCAATGAAACCTCTTGAAGGAAGACTTGTAATTGAATGTAATCCTACTATTTCACACAAAATAATAGCAGAACTTCTTGGGAATGGACCTGCCTATGTTGCTTCGAATCAAGATAGAGAGCTAAGTGATATAGAACTTGAAATATTAAATCATTTTTATAAACTTCTTATAGATAATATGAAATTAGTTTGGAATGATATTGCAACAATAAACTTTAGAAGTGTATCGCACGATACAAATGCAAACTCAATTCAAATTGTTTCAAATCATGAAATAGTACTACTTATTAGTATTGAAATTAAAATTGATAATGAAGAAGGAACTGTATCTTTATGTTACCCTATTTCTTATATTGAACCTTTATTTCAAAAAACTGTAGATCAAATGCTAGGATCTTCAAAAAACAAAAAAGTTTCAAAGAAAAAAGATTTAAATACACTTTTATCAGGTGCAAAAATGAATGTTGAAGCAATCATTGCAGAAACAAATCTAAGTGTAAAAGATATTTTAAATTTAAAAAAAGATGATGTAGTTTTATTCAATAAAAATGCAAACTCATCTTCTGCAAAAATATATATTAACAAAAAAGAAAAATTTGCTTCTATTGCTGGTGTTTCATCAAATAGAAAAGCAATTCAAATAAATACAAATGTAGATCATGAAAAAATGGATACATTAGAAAAACTAAGAATATTCAGAGAAGAAAGAGATGTCTTTGAAAAAGAAAAAAATGAAAAGATAGCAAGACTTATAGAAACAAAAGATGAATATTTATAAAGGATAACATATGTTTAATGGTGCAAATATACTAATCACAGGTGGTACTGGAAGTTTTGGTAAAAAATATACTAAAATATTACTTGAAAATTACAAACCAAATAAAATAATAATTTATAGTAGAGATGAGCTAAAACAATATGAAATGGCACAAGATTATACAAATAAATGTATGAGATATTTTATTGGTGATGTAAGAGATGCTCAAAGACTTCAAAAAGCTATGAGAGGTGTTGATTTCGTTATTCATGCTGCAGCACTCAAGCATGTACCTATTGCAGAATATAATCCTATGGAATGTATCAAAACAAATATAAATGGTGCTCAAAATGTAATTGATGCTGCTATTTCCAATAATGTAAAAAAAGTAATTGCTCTTTCAACTGATAAAGCTGCAAACCCTGTAAATTTATATGGTGCTACTAAATTAGCAAGTGATAAGTTATTTGTAGCTGCAAATAATTTAACTGGTGAACAAGATACATCTTTTTCAGTTGTAAGATATGGAAACGTTGTTGGTAGTAGAGGTTCAGTTATACCATTTTTTAAAAAACTAATTAAAGATGGTTCTAAAACAATCCCCATTACTGATGATAAAATGACAAGATTTTTTATTACTCTAGACGATGGTGTTAACTTTGTGCTTAAAAACTTTAGAAGAATGAGTGGAGGAGAAATATTTATACCTAAAATTCCTTCTATGAAAATAATTGATATGGCAAATGCAGTAGCCCCAGGAATTCCTCATGAAATTATAGGAATCAGACCAGGTGAGAAACTTCATGAAATAATGTGTCCAGCTGATGATAGTCATCTAACATTAGAGTTTAAAGATCACTATGTAATAAAACCAACTATAACATTTACAAGTAAAACAAATGATTATGCAATAAATCGTCTTGGAGAAAAAGGAAAACCAGTAGAACAAGGTTTTGAATATAATTCGGGGAATAATTCACAATGGCTTACTTCATCTGATTTAATGGATATGATTAAAGATTAATTTATGAATTTTATTCCTTATGGTAAACAATCTATTACTAATGATGATATTAAAAAAGTAATAGATACTATAAAAAGTCAGTTTTTAACAACTGGACCAATAGTAAAAGAATTTGAATATGCAATATCAAAGTTTTGTGATGCTAAATATTGTGTTTGTGTTTCAAATGGAACTGCTGCTTTACATTTAGCATCATTAGCACTTTTAGAAAGAAATGATAAAGTGTTAACTACACCAAATTCTTTTTTAGCAACATCAAATTCAATCCTTTATATTAATGCAAAACCAATTTTTGTAGATATTAATCATGATGGAAATATAGATTTGGATTTATGTGAAGAGCACTTAAAAAATGATTCTTCAATAAAAGCTATTTATGCAGTTTCTTTTTCAGGAAATATGCTTAATCAAGAAAAATTATCTTATTTAAAAAAAACATATAATATAAAAATACTTGAAGATAATGCTCATAGTATTGGTGCAATTTATAATGGTATAAAAGCTGGTTCATGTACAAATAGTGATATTTCAATTTTTTCTTTTCATCCAGTAAAACATATTACAACTGGTGAAGGTGGAGCTATAACAACAAATAGTAAAGAACTATATGAAAAAATATTAAGCCTTAGAAATCATGGTACGATAAAAACTAATACTATGAAACCATGGGAATATGAAATGCAAACCTTAGGGTTCAACTATCGTATTACAGATATTCAATGTTCTCTTGGAATCTCTCAACTAGAAAAGCTACCCTCTTTTATACAAAAAAGAATAAATATAGCAAAAAAATATGATAAAGTATTTTTAAATACTAAAATAAAACCACTTTATATTTACAATGGCAAGTCTTCTTATCATTTATATGTAATATTAATAGATTTTAGTACCTTAGCCATAAATAAAGAAGAATTATTTTTAAAATTAAAAGAAAAAAATATTGGAGTTCAAGTTCACTATATGCCAATAAATAGGCAACCATATTATAAATCTTTAGGATATGGAGATGAAAATATTCCAAAAATGGATAAATACTATGAGCAATGCTTATCTTTACCAATGTATCCTTTACTAAGTGATGATGAACAGAACTATGTAATCAATACATTAGTTGGTTTAATAGATGACTAAAGCAATATGTATAATTCCAGCACGTGGAGGAAGTAAAAGAATTCCTAAAAAAAACATCAAAGAATTTCATGGTAAACCGTTAATTTCTTATAGCATTGAACTTGCATTAAATTCTAAGCTTTTTGATGAAGTTTACGTATCAACTGATGATAATGAAATTTCATACATCTCAAAACAATATGGTGCAAAAGTTATAAATAGACCAAAAGAATTGGCAGATGATTATAGTTCTAGTGGAGATGCGGTAAATGAAGCAATCCAACAATTAACAGATCAAGGCATACAATTTAATTATATTTGTACTATTTATGCCACTGCCCCACTTTTAAAAGAAGAGTATCTAAAAGAAGGTTTTGAAAAAATTAAAAATAGCAATGCAAAAATGGCTTTTTCTGTTACATCAATGCCGTTTCCAATTCAGCGTACTTTTGAAATAACATCTGATCAAAGATGTAAAATGTTTACACCAGAATATTTTAAAACAAGAAGCCAAGATTTAACTGAAGCATATCAAGATGCAGGACAATTTTATTGGGAAAATAAAAATAAAGAATTTACAGATATCCCTTTTGGTAGTGATTCAATTGCTATAATACTACCTAGACACTTAGTTCAAGATATTGATACTGTTGAAGACTGGACTAGAGCTGAAATTATGTATAAGGTTTTAAAAGAACAAAATTAATCTAATTTAAAGAAATGATTAGTATAATATATCTATTAAAGGAAAATTATGAATACTAATTATGAATTGTTGAACTTGATGTTAAGCGATATGAATCATCAAAATCAATTGTATAAACCAACTTCATTTTGGAAAAATGGTTCAAGACTTTTAATTGAAGAACTAAATAAAAATAAAATTGAAGATTTTAGAAGTCTATCACTAACAAGAAGTTTTTTTGTTCCTGGATATAGTGCAGTAGAGTATTTTGAAAAACCAACAAAATATGATAATAGTATTGATAGTATTGATAAGCTTGTTAATGATAAAAGATTTATTACTAGATTAAGAAGATTATTTAATGGTAATAGTAATGCATTTTCTGATTATAGAGTATTAAAATCAAGTAATATAGAAAAGTCTCCTTATACTAGTAATATTAGTGAAAGTACAGTTGGCAAACCAGTTGAACAGCATATATTTGATAATAGAAATTATTCAAGATCATTTCTAAATTATTTATTAGGTCTTAATTTTTTAAAACAAACAGTTGATACTTCAAATATTAAAACTGTTATGGAAATAGGTGGTGGATTTGGTACACTTGGAGAAGTTTTACTTAAAGATTTAAGAAATGATATCTTTTATATAAACCTTGATATTCCACCTGTTGCATTTTATTCTTCATATTATTTATCTGAAATATTTGGAAAAGAAAATATTGCTACATATGATAAATTAAAAGATTTAGAAACTTTAGACATAATCGAACTAAAAAAACAATACAAAGCTATAAATACATGTTCATGGCAAATAGAAAAGCTAAAAGGGACTATTGATTTATTTGTAAACTTTATATCTTTTCAAGAAATGGAACCTAATGTAGTTCAAAACTATTGTAATTACATAGATAAACTCGAACCTAAATATATACTTCTTCGAAATATGTTAGAAGGAAAAAAGATGAAAGATGAAAATTATGAAGGTGGAGTTGAAGAACCAATTTTAGGTAATGATTATAATGATTTCTTACCTAATTATAAATTAATTGCAACTGATTCATCAATATTTGGTTTTATTACAGAAGATGGCTTTCATTCTCAATTAAGAATTTATAGAAGAGTTTAATTATGTTTAATAAAAGTTTTAAAATAAATGGAAGAATAATCTCTAATGATAGTGAGCCATATATAATAGCAGAAATGTCAGCAAATCATGGAAATAATATAAATACAGCTATTAATATTATTAAAGAAGCAAAAAAATGTGGTGCTGATGCTATAAAAATACAGACTTATACTGCGGATACTCTTACATTAAATTCTTATCAGGTACATTTCCAAGCAAAGGGTGCATGGAAAGGACAATCGCTTTATGATTTATATATAGATGCATCAATGCCATGGGAATGGACACCTATATTAATACAAACAGCAAAAGAAGTTGGTATTACTTTATTTTCATCACCTTTTGATTTTTCATCAGTAGACTTCTTAGAAAAACTAGATATGCCTGCATATAAAATTGCTTCTCCTGAAATTATTGATTTACCTCTAATCAAAAGAATTGCACAAACTAAAAAACCAATTATTTTATCAACAGGAAATGCCACATTAGCTCAGATAAATGAAGCTATAGAAGTATTAATACAAGAGGATGTTAAAGATTTAGCTATTCTAAAATGTACAAGTGAATATCCTGCTGATCCAAAAAATATAAATTTAAAAACTATAAATTATCTAAAAGAATTATATAAATGTCCAGTTGGCTTATCTGATCATACACTTGGTACTGCTGTACCACTTGGAGCTGTTGCATTGGGAGCTAATATAATTGAAAAACATTTTATTGTAAGTAGAACTGATACAACTGCAGATAGCTTTTTTTCAGCAACTCCTTCTGAACTATTAGACATTGTAAATGGAAGTAAGATGATTTTTAATGCTATTGGTGAAGTTAATTTTCCAATTAAAACAAAGCCTCATCAAAGATCTTTAATAGCTATTGAAGATATTAAAAATGGTGAAATATTGAAAAATAATATAAATTTTAAAAGTTTAAGACCAGGTGGAGGTATTGAACCAAAGTTTCTTGATATTGTAAATAATAAAACTTCATTAAAAAATATAAAAAAAGGTAGCCTATTACAATGGGATATGATGTAGCATTTTTTACAGAAGCAGGCTTTGATAGAGGGATGGGTCATCTTGTACGTACATATAGTATTTATAGTTATTTTAAAAATAATAAATATAATACAAGCTTTTTTTTAGATAGTAATATAAATTATGACTATAAATTTAAAGACTTAAACTATATAAAATTTGATAAATTATCATACTGTATTAAATATGAAATTGTATTTATAGATAGTTATACTATTGATATAAATACATATATAAACTTACTAAGTATTACTAAACTTCTTATTGTAATAGATGATTATCATAGAATACAATATCCCAAAGAATCTATTATCTTAAATTTTGCACCTGATGCAAAAGAAAAATTTATAAATAGTAACTATTTTGGATATTTACTAGGCTTAAAATATATGCCACTTAGAAAAAATCTTATTGATATTAAAAAGAAATCATTAGAAAAAGAAAACTTTATTTTTATAATATTAGGTGGTAATGATATACTTAACCTAAATCAAAAGATTTTAAATTTATTAGGTAATAATATTAAAAAAGTAATTGTACATAACAATGGTACTGTTTTGAATATTGATAAAAACACAATTATTTTGAAGAAACCTAATGATGACTTACTATTAAGTTATATGTCTAAAGCAAAATATGCAATTTCTACTGCAAGTATGAGCTTATATGAGCTTAATTTTTTTCAAATACCTACAATCGCTATACCAATAGTAGAAAATCAAATTCAAGGAATAGTAGAATTCAAACAATACAATATTCTAAATGAATATGTAGAATTATCAAATATTCATAAAGTTAGTTTACTAAAATTACTAGATAAATTACCACAAAATAATATAAGTGTAATTCCTAATAATGGTATTGAAAATATTAAAAATAAAATTGAAGGCTATTTATAATGAAAAAACTATTAATATTAGGTGGAAGTCATAGAGATATTCCATTAATAAATGCAGCTAAAAAACTAGGTTATTATGTAATTACTTTAGGCAATAAAGATTACTATTTAGGACATAAGTTTTCCAATAAGTACTATCTAATTAATTTTAATAATTTAAATGAAGTAAAAGAAATAATAAAAAATGAAAATATAGATTACTTATTACCAGGAAGTGGTGAAGAATCTTATCTTAATACTGTAAAATTATCACAAGAATTAAATATAGGAAACTATGATGATCTTGAAATAGCAAAGTTAGTACATAATAAATGGAAGTTTAAAAAGTTTTGTTTAGAAAATAATATTTCAACTCCTAATGGATTTTACTATACTGAAAAAATTGATTTAGAAAACTTATCTTTTCCAATTGTTGTAAAACCTACTAATCTTTCAGGAGGGAGAGGCATAGATATTGTAAATAATTATAATGAATTAACTAATTCTTTATTAACAGCCAAAAAGTTATCTGATGATATATTTTTAGAAGAATTTATAGATGGCAAATTGATTGCATATAGTGTCTTTATAAAAAATAAAAAATTAATATATTCTTTTAGTGGTGCTGATGATACATATCTAAATCCATATCTTATTACTACTGCTTATCCTATAAAATTGGATGAAACTGTTGAGAAAAAGTTGATTCAAGATATTGAAACAATTTCAAAAATATTAAATCTAGTAGATGGAATGTTTCATCTTCAAGTTATTATAAAAGAAAATATACCATATATCATTGATGTAACAAGAAGAATACCTGGAGATTTATATCCAGATTTAATTGAATATTCTAATGGTATAAATTATTCTAAAGCTGTAGTAAAAGCTTATATCGGTGATAAAATAACAGATGAACTTAATATTAAAAAGAATGAGTTTATAATAAGACATGTAATAATGGCCAATAAGAATGGTATATACAAGGGCTTATATATTGATAATTCAATAAAAAATAATATTATTAATATATTTAATTTAATTGAAGAAGATACAATAATTAAAGATTATTTAAATACTCAAATTGCTATTATTTTTATAAAATTTAGTTTTGATAATGTAAATATGAGATTAAATAGTGTAGTATATGCAAAAGTGTAATTATCTAAATAAAGGAAAATAAAATGACAACAAATATTATATATGGAGCAGGAGTATATGGTGAGATATTCTTAAAAGAACTAGAATCAAATAACATAAATATTGACTATATTATAGATGAATATACAAAAAAAGAATCTATTTGCAATAAAGATATAAAAAGATTAAAGGAAGTATCTATTAAGGATGCTATAATATATATATCCATTACCTCACCTATGGCTGAAGTTAAAGTAATAACTTTATTAAAAGAACTTGGATGTGAGAAAATATTTTCATTTACGCAAACTTTAAACTTGTTTCCAAAACTAATAGAAAATTGTGTAAACTATACAAAAACTTGGTATTCAGAAGATATAAATAAAATGATTAATACTAAAAAAATATCAGAATTAAAATTATTACTATCAGATAAAAAAAGTATTAATTTATTAGATAAGATTGTTAGATTTAGAAAATACCTTAAAGCAGAAGATTACCCATTGGCAGATCTTGAAGCTCAATATTTTCCATCAGATATAGATCTTTTCTCTCATTTGTCTAAAATAAGGTTTGTAGACGGAGGTGCTTTTATTGGAGATACCATACCTGAATCTATAAAAGGATTTCATAATGCAAATAAAGAAATTGATTATATAGCTTCTTTTGAACCTGATAAATCAAATATTTTTAAACTTAGTGAAGAGATAGAAAAACAAAAAGCAAAATATAATGATATTAACTTTTTCTTATTTTCATCGGGATTATGGTCTGAAAATACAATTTTAGAATTTAGTAATGATTGCGGTTCAGCAAGTTCAATTGTAAACACAATAAATACTAATACTATTCATATTCAAGTAGTATCCCTAGATCAGATATTAATAGGTTCTAATCCAAACTATATAAAAATGGATATTGAAGGTGCAGAAAAGAATGCTATTGAAGGAATGTCAAAAATAATTACAAGTCAGTCACCTGTTTTAGCAATTTGTTTATACCATAAACCTGAAGATTTATGGGAATTACCATTACTAATTAATAAATTAAATAAAAATTATAATATGTATTTAAGAATTTATGGATCAATGGGCTTGGAATTAGTTCTTTACTGTGTACCTAAGGATTAATATGTATAAAATTGCATTTATTGGAGGCAGTACTGAGTCTATTGCAGGTTATCCACATTTTATAGCATCTCAAATGGATAAAAGATTTGAAGTAGTAGCTGGTGTTTTTAGTACAAATATAAATATAAATAAAAAAACAGCTGAACAGTGGAATATAAAGAACTATTACAATAGTATTGATGATTTAATAAAAAATGAACAAGCAAATATAGATGTTATTGTTATACTTACACCAACACCATTACATAGTGATATTATTATTAAATTATTGAATTTAAATATTCCAATAATCTGTGAAAAGCCTCTGGTAAGTTCAATATCTGAAATTGAAGATATAGAAAAAGTTTATAATAATAAAAAACACTTTTTAGTAG
>Ga0256826_1001407_pt1 | contig 14943 bp, 14 predicted proteins | sample CV79metaG_FD_185975 | JGI IMG/M metagenome (GOLD analysis project Ga0256826, IMG submission 185975) | Hydrothermal vent microbial communities from East Pacific Rise, Pacific Ocean - CV79 | ecosystem: Environmental > Aquatic > Marine > Hydrothermal vents | place: Pacific Ocean: East Pacific Rise...
GAAGTTTTTTAATATGAAGAGCAAGAGTATCTTGTGAAAAAACTAGCTTAGATTGGAAAGTAATATTATCATTGAGTTTAAAATTAAAAAAACTATCTTTATTTGATGAATATAAAAAGGTGCCTGTAAAATTGTTTGCTTCTATATGGCTAATGGAAATAGTATGAAATAGATGACGTACTTTATTAATTTTCAAAAGATAACTATTGAGTTTCTTTATATTTATATTTTTATTTTTATTTTCGTTTGAATTAATTAGTAGTTTATCAGCAAATACATTAAGCTTATCATCTAATTTAATATATATTTTTTTTGCATAAATATTTGAAATATGTATATTATCAAGATATAATCCATTTTGAAGAATTATATATAAAAATATTAAAAAGAGTAATATGAAAGAAAAAAACCCCACAATCATAAGATATGTTTTTGAGATAATGTTAATAATTATTTTGTCAGTCATGTATTACCTAAATAAGCCAATTCAAACCTCAAAAATACTACATATACCAGAAGGTTCTATTAATAAAATTATATCACAATTGCAAAGAAATCATTGTGATGTATCAAAAATTGATTCTTTTATATTGAGATTTATAGGTTCACCCCAAAGTGGTTGGATAAATTTACATACAACTATAAATACAAAAGCAGATTTTTTATATAAATTGACTACATCAAAAGCACCACTACAAAAAGTAACACTTATACCAGGAGAGACAACTTATATTTTTTTAAATGATTTGGCAAAAAAACTAAATTTAAACGCAGTAAATTTAATGAAAGAGTTTTATGCTCAGTCTCCCATAGATGAAGGTGTTTTGGTTCCAAATACATATAAACTACCTCTTGGAATAGATGAATATAAAGTGATTCAATTGTTATTATATCTATCAATGAAAGAGACAAAAGCATTTTCAAAAAAGGTTTTTGGAACTTATAATCAAAAAAAATGGTTTCAATATGTAGCAATAGCATCTGTAATACAAAAAGAGTCTGCTAACAACAAAGAGATGCCAATAGTAAGCTCAGTCATTTATAATAGGCTTAAGAAAGGTATGAAATTACAAATGGATGGAACTCTTAATTATGGAAAATATTCACATATAAAAGTAACACCTCAAAGAATCAAAAAAGATATGAGTATATATAACACATATAAATATAGAGGTATACCGAAAATACCAATTTGTAATGTAGGTTTTAATGCAATAAGAGCCGCTATTTTTCCAGCAAAAACCAAGTATTTATATTTTATGAAATCAAAATCAGGAACTCACGATTTTTCATGTAACTATTCTACACATTTAAGCAATATTAAGCGTGCTACAAAATGAAACAAATTTGAAATATAACAGAACATTTCACTCAAGATTTGCTTAGATTGTATATCTTAGTGCTATTATTATTTTGTAAAATTCATGAAGTTTATCATGAAAAAAATATTATTCTTGAGGATATACAATATGTCAAAAATTATTTGGTCTAAAATTGATGAAGCTCCAGCTTTAGCTACGTATTCATTATTACCTATCGTTAATGCTTTTACTAAAGCAGCGGGCGTAGAGGTAGTTACAAGTGATATTTCACTTGCAGGTAGAGTTTTATCTGCGATGGGTCTTGCCGAAGACGAATTATCTAAATTAGGTGAAGTTGTTCTTCAACCTGATGGAAATATAATTAAGCTTCCAAATATATCTGCTTCTGTAGGTCAACTAAAAGAGTGTATTGCTGAGCTTCAAGGACAAGGTTTTGATATTCCAAACTTTCCTGAAAATCCAGCAAATGCAGATGAAGAAGCAATTCGTGCCAAATATAATACATGTTTAGGCTCAGCAGTTAACCCTGTTTTACGTGAAGGTAATTCAGATAGACGTGCTGCAAAGGCTGTTAAAAAATTCGCTCAAAATCATCCTCATAGATTGAAAGCATTCTCTGAAAATTCAAAAGCTTATGTAACACATATGGCTGGTAATGGTGATTTTTACGGGAATGAAAAATCAGTCACTATAGACAAAGCTCAAAAAGTGACTATTGCTCTAAACGGCAAAGAACTTAAAACTATTGATGCTCTTGATGGTGAAATTTTAGATGGTACATTTATGTCAGTTTCTAAACTTAAATCATTTATTGCTAAATCTATTGAAGATGCAAAGGCAAATGGTGTTTTATGGTCTATTCACCTTAAAGCAACAATGATGAAAATATCCGACCCTATTATGTTTGGTCATGCATTTACTGTATTTTTTCAAGATGTATTTAATAAATATGCAGATGTATTCGCTGAGTTAAATGTTAATCCTAATCTTGGTATGAGTGATTTAGAGCTTAAAATTGCTGGTCATGCACAAGAAGCAGAGATTAAAGCTGCGTTTCAAGCTGTTGTAGAATCTGATAACCCAGAAATTGCAATGGTAGATTCTGACAAAGGTACTACAAACTTCAATGCATCAAATGATGTAATTATTGATGCTTCTATGCCAGTTGTAGTTCGTGAGGGTGGCAAACAGTGGAATAGAAATGGTGACGCAGTAGAGTGTGTTGCTGTTATTCCAGATGCTACTTACGGTAAATTTTATGAAGAGATGGTAAATGACTGTGTTAAAAATGGTCAATATGATGTAACTACAATGGGTTCAGTTGCAAATGTTGGTCTTATGGCTCAAAAAGCTGAAGAGTATGGTTCTCATCCAACAACTTTTGAACTTTCAGAAGCTGGTAAAGTAACTGTAACTGCTGAAGATGGTACTGAGTTAATGGCATTTGATTGTGAAAAAGGTGATATTTGGAGAATGTCTCGTGCTAAAGATATTCCTATTAAAGATTGGGTTCGCTTAGCGGTTGAGAGAGCAAGAATAGAAGGTGTACCAACTATTTTCTGGTTAGATGAAAATAGAGCGCATGATGCTCAAATGATTTTAAAAGTAAATAAATATCTTGCTGATTTAGATACAGATGGTTTAGATATTCAAATTATGGAAATAGCAGCTGCAACACGATTTGCAAATGCTCGTGTAAGAGAAGGTAAAAATACTATTGCAGTTACTGGTAATGTTTTAAGAGATTATCTAACAGATATGTACCCAATTTTAGAGCTTGGAACATCTGCAAAAATGCTTTCTATTGTTCCACTTTTAGCTGGTGGGGGTTTGTATGAAACTGGTGCCGGTGGATCTGCTCCTAAACATGTTGAGCAATTCTTAAAAGAGGGTCATTTACGTTGGGATTCACTTGGAGAGTTTTTAGCACTTGCTGAGTCTTTGAGATTTTTAGGTATTAAAAATTCTGATTCAAAACTTTCAGCATTAACTGCTGCACTTGATGTTGCAAATGATGGTTATCTTGGTAATAACAAGGCACCTTCACGTAAATGTTGTGAACCTGACAATAAAGCATCTCACTTTTATGTAGCACAGTATTGGGCAAAAGCTCTTGCAGAAGGTGATAATGCTGAATTGGCTGCAAAATTTGCTCCAGTTGCAAAAGCTTTGGCTGAAAATGAAGCAAAAATTATAGAAGAATTACTTTCTATTGAAGGTAAAGCTCAAGATATCGGTGGATACTATCACCCAGATGACGCGAAAGCTGAAGCTGCGATGAGACCATCTGCTACTCTAAATGCTATTATAGATTCTATATAGTTTTTTTTACCATATGCCCTAAGCGCATATGGTAATTCATTTTTTATGTGAAGTTTAATTTAAACTCTACATAAAAGATGAACTGTTTCATCTTAAAATGATACATAGTATACTTAAGTGTTATGTGCTCGCACATATTGTTTAAATGTATTTTAAAATGTATCATATTTTTTAATATCAAGGAGCGTATATGAGTCAAGGAAAAAGAGTTGGGATTATAGGTGCTGGTAATGTTGGTGCAACAGTTGCTTATTCTCTTGCAATGCTCGGATCATGTCATGAAATTATTCTTCGTGATAATAAAATAGATGTTGCTAAAGGTAAAGCATTAGATATGTCACAAGCAGCTTCTGCTGTTAGAAGTCATACAGTGGTATCTGTGGCTGAAGAGATGTCTGATTTGGTTAATTGTGATGTAGTCGTAGTTACTGCAGGTAGTCCTAGATTACCTGGTATGAGCCGCGATGATTTATTGATGATAAATGCGAAAATTACGAAAGAGGTAGTGCAGGGCATAGCAAAATACTCTCCTCAAGCTATTATAATTATGGTTTCGAATCCTTTAGATGCTATGACATATGTTGCTCTTAAAGAGAGTGGATTTGATAGAAGTAGAGTTATAGGTATGGCAGGTATACTTGATAGTTCTCGTATGGCTGCGTTTATTCAAGAAAAACTTGGATATGGTGGTGGACAAATACGTGCATCTGTAATGGGTGGTCATGGTGATGATATGGTTCCACTTCCTAGATATTCTACTGTTGCTGGTGTTCCTTTAAGTGATGTACTAACTCAAAATGAAATCGATGAAATTGTTGTTAGAACTCGTCATGGTGGAGCTGAAATTGTAGGTTATCTAAAAACTGGTTCTGCTTATTATGCACCTGCAAAAGCAGCTGCAATCATGGTTGATGCAATATTAAAAGATACAAAACAAATCCATCCATGTGCAGTTTGTTTAGAAGGTGAGTACGGATATACTGATGTTGTATCTGGTGTACCTGTAATGCTGGGAGCAAAAGGTGCTGAAAAAATAATTGAAGTAACTTTAGATGATAAAGAAAGTGATATGTTTGCTCAGTCATGCAAATCTGTAGAAGGTTTGATTGATACATTAAAATCAAACAATTTTTTTGAAGGAGAATAAGGCTGTGAATGTTCGTATAGAAAAAGATACAATGGGTGAAATCGAAGTTCCTCTTGATGCTTATTGGGCCGCACAAACTCAAAGAAGTATTCAAAACTTTAAAATAGGTGAAGAGAAGATGCCTTATGAAATTACACGTGCATTTTCTTACCTAAAGAAAGCTGTTGCACTTGTAAATAAAGACCTTGGTAAGCTTGATGCAAAAAAAGCTGATGCTATTGCTCAAGCTGCAGATGATATGTTGGCAGGAAAGCTAGATGGAAATTATCCTCTAGTTGTATGGCAAACAGGTTCAGGTACTCAATCAAATATGAACAACAATGAAGTTCTAGCAAATCGTGCTACAGAAATCCTTGGTGGTGATTTTAGAAAAGAAAAGCTTGTTCATCCTAATGATGATGTAAACAAATCTCAATCTTCAAATGATACTTATCCAACAGCACTTCACGTTGCATCGATTATTGCAGTTGAAGAACAACTGCTACCTGCTATCGCAAAATTAAAAGCAACATTACAAGCAAAAAGTGAAGCGTTTAGTGATATAGTAAAAATTGGTCGTACTCACTTACAAGATGCAACACCTTTAACTTTAGGCCAGGAGATTAGTGGTTGGGTTGAGATGCTTAATAAATGTGAAAAAATGGCAAAAGATTCGCTTGAACCAGTTCGAGAACTTGCTCTTGGTGGTACAGCTGTTGGAACAGGACTAAATGCTCATCCAGAACTCGGAGAAAGAGTTGCTAAAAAATTAAGCGAGTTAACTGGTCATGATTTTATTACAGCTCCAAATAAGTTTCATGCTTTAACATCTCATGATGCTTTAGTATTTGCCCACGGTGCACTTAAAGCACTTGCTGCAGATATGATGAAAATTGCTAATGATGTAAGATGGTTAGCATCAGGACCTCGTTGTGGTCTTGGTGAAATTGAGATTCCAGCAAATGAACCAGGAAGTTCTATCATGCCAGGAAAAGTTAATCCTACTCAGAGTGAAGCCGTAACTATGGTTACATGTCAAGTTATGGGGAATGATGCAACTATCGGCTTTGCAGCATCTCAAGGTAATTTTGAATTAAATGTTTTTAAACCAGTTATCGCATATAATTTTTTACAATCAGTAAGACTTTTAAGTGATTCTATTGTTTCATTTAATGATAATGCAGCGATTGGAATTGTTCCTGTAAATGCTAGAATTGATCATTTTTTACACGATTCACTAATGCTAGTAACTGCACTTAATCCATATATAGGTTATGAAAATGCAGCTAAAATAGCAAAAACAGCACATGCTAACAATTCAACATTAAAAGCTACAGCAATTGAACTTGGTTTATTGACTGCAGAACAATTTGATGAATATGTTAAACCAGAAGAGATGATTGCGCCTAAGGCTTAAAGCCAAATGCAAAAAGCGTAATATCCATTTTAAAACAAGGAGAATAAATGAACGTACATGAGTATCAAGCAAAACAAATTTTTGCTAAGTATGGTGTTCCAACACCAAAAGGTATAATGGTAGAAAGCGTTAAGGATGCAGTAGTTGCTGCACAAGAGTTAGGTGGTCCTGTTTGGGTTGTTAAAGCTCAAATTCACGCTGGTGGTCGTGGTTTAGGTGGTGGAGTTAAATTAGCTAAATCTCTTGAAGAAGTTGAAGAATTATCAAATGAAATTCTTGGCATGACTCTGGTCACGCATCAAACAACAGCAGAAGGGAAATTAGTTCAAAAACTTTACATAGAAGATGGTGCAGATATTAAATCTGAACTTTATCTTTCTGTTGTTCTTGATCGTACTTTAGAAATGCCTTTGATTATGGCATCAACTGAAGGTGGTATGAATATCGAAGATGTTGCAGCAAATACTCCTGAAAAAATTATTACTATTCCTGTTGATCCTTCTATTGGCTTTCAAAGTTTTCATGGTCGTGAATTAGCATTCGGACTAGGTATTACAGATAAAGATGAACAAAAAAATATTATTAGTTTTGCATCTAAGTTATACAAATTATATATAGAAAATGATGCGGAAATGATTGAAATAAACCCACTTGTAAAAACAGGTAAGGGTGAATTTTTAGCACTTGATGGTAAAATGGGATTTGATAACTCTGCTCTTGGTCGTCATCCAGATATAGCTGCTATGAGAGATTTAACTGAAGAAGATCCTGATGAAGTAGAAGCTTCAAAATATGGTCTTTCTTACGTTGCTTTAGATGGAGAAATTGGCTGTATGGTTAATGGTGCTGGACTTGCAATGGGTACAATGGATACTATTAACTATATGGGTGGAACTCCTGCTAACTTTCTAGATGTTGGTGGTAGTGCAAACGCTGAAACAGTTGCAAAAGGATTTGAAATTATTCTTAAAAATCCTAAAGTTAAAGCAATTTTTGTAAATATTTTTGGTGGTATTGTTCGTTGTGATCGTATTGCGAATGGTATTATTGAAGCAACTAAAATAACTGATGTAAATGTTCCTGTTATTGTCCGTTTAGATGGAACAAATGCCCCAGAAGCTGCTGAAATTCTTAAAAATGCAAACATATCAAACTTAATAGTTGGTGATGATTTAGGTGACGGTGCAGCTAAAGCTGTTGCTGCTGCAAAAGGAGAATAATTAAATATGTCAATTTTAGTAAATAAAGATACAAAAGTAATCGTTCAAGGTTTTACAGGAAAAGAGGGTACTTTTCACGCTGAGCAATGTTTAGCATATGGAACTCAAATTGTTGGTGGTGTCACACCAAACAAAGGTGGACAAGAACATTTAGGTAAACCAGTTTTTAATACTGTCTCTGAAGCAGTAAAAACTACTGGTGCAACTGTATCTATGATTTTTGTTCCACCCGCTTTTGTTGGTGATGCTGTAATGGAAGCTGCTGAAGCTGGAATTGAACTTGCTGTAATTATTACAGAAGGTGCACCAGTTAAAGATATGCAAATGGCTAAAGCTTATGCGACTAAACATAATATGAAAACAATTGGACCAAACTGTCCTGGTATTATAACTGCAGAAGAGTGTAAAATTGGAATTATGCCTGGTATGATTTTCAAAAAAGGTAATGTTGGACTAATTTCTAAATCTGGTACATTAACTTATGAAGGTGCTAATCAAGTTTGTAATGAAGGTTATGGAATTACAACTGCTGTTGGTATTGGTGGAGATCCTATTATTGGTCTTTCATATAAGCAAATACTTCCAATGTTTGAAGCAGATCCAGAAACAGAAGCTATCGTAATGATTGGTGAAATTGGTGGAGATCTTGAAATTCAAGCTGCTAAACTTATTAAAGAACAAATCACTAAACCTGTTGTTGCCTTTATTGCAGGACAAACTGCCCCTAAAGGTAAAACAATGGGTCATGCTGGAGCAATTGTTTCAGGAACTGCAGGAACTGCAAAAGAAAAAATGGATGCTCTTGAAGCTGCCGGCGTAAAAGTAGTTGTTTCTCCTGCAGAAATTGGTAAAGCAATTGCTGAAGTGTTAGCAAAAAAATAATTTTATTCTTGTGCGAGCCTTATATGTAACATAAACTTACATCTGGGGTGATAATAGCACAAATTTAGAGTAATTTTATAATAACTCAGATACTCTTTTAAATAGAAGAGTAGTATGAATATTTAATTTAAATTTTAAAATTAGGAGAATAAATGGGAACTTTTAAGACTGAAAACCCAGGTGATCAGCCTGTATGGGTTAACGTAAGTAACTGTAAAGCATGTGATATTTGTGTGTCTGTATGTCCTTCAGGCGTATTGGGTATGAGATATGAAAAGACTTCAACACTGGGGGCAATGATTTCGATAGATCATCCAGAAGCTTGTATAGGTTGTAATGAATGTGAATTATCATGTCCAGATTTTGCAATCTATGTAGCTAATAGAAAAGATTTAAAAGCTGCTGGATTAAGTTTTGCTAAATTAACAGATGAAGCTAAAGAGAGACAATCTAAAGTGGTAGCGAATAATTATATGTCACTTAGTGAAGAAGGAGTTAAATAATGGCAAGAGAAATAATCTCAAATGGTAATGAATTATGTGCTAAAGCTTCTATAGAAGCTGGGGCTAAATTTTTTGGTGGTTATCCACTTACTCCATCTTCGGAAGTTATGCATGTGTCATCAGATCTTTTACCAAAAGTTGGTGGTGTGGCAATTCAAATGGAAGATGAAATCGGTGGTATATCCGCAGCTTTAGGCTCGTCTATGACAGGTGTAAAATCTTTTACTGCAACATCTGGACCTGGTATTTCACTCAAAGCTGAACAAATTGGTCTTGGTTTTATTGCTGAAATTCCTTTGGTAATTGTAAATGTTATGCGTGGTGGTCCATCAACTGGTCTTCCAACTCGTGTGTCTCAAGCAGATATAGGTCAAGCACAATATCCAACTCATGGTGATTATGCTTCTATTACATTATGTGCTGGTTCACTTTCTGAATGTTACACGGAAACTGTTCGTGCATTTAATTTAGCTGAAACATATATGACACCAGTATTTATTCTTTTAGATGAAACTATTGGACATATGCATGGAAAAGCTTCAATCCCTGATTTAGAAGAGATTGAAGCCACTAATGTTACTCGTGCAAAATTCGATGGTGCTCCAGAAGATTATGTAGCTTATGACGTTCCAATGAATACGCCAGCTGTTTTAAACCCTATGTTTGAAGGATACAAATACCATATAACTGGATTACATCATGGTGACAATGGTTTTCCAACTGAAGATGCAGCTCAATGTGAATTTAATATTGAACGTTTAATGGGTAAAATCAATACAATTGCTGCTCAAAATGATGGACTAGATGATCTTCCAGATTATGAAGAATATATGCTAGATGATGCTGATGTTTGTGTTATAGCTTATGGTTCAATTGGTCTTGGTGCTTATGAAGCTGTTCAAAAACTTCGTGCCGACGGTATTAAAGCTGGTATGTTTAGACCAATTATGTTGTGGCCATCTCCAGCTAAAAAAATAGCTGAAATTGGTAAAAAATTCGGTAATAGAATTATGATTACTGAGCTAAACATGGGTCAATACACAAAAGAGATTGAAAGAATTATTAAAAGAGATGATTTTACTACACTTCTTAAAGCAAATGGTCGTCCAATCGCACCTGCTGAGATGGTAGCAAAAGTTAAGGAGATGATGTAATGGCATTTAATTATGATAAGTACTTAAGAGTAAATAAAATGCCGACACTTTGGTGTTGGGGTTGTGGTGATGGCGTTATTTTAAAAGCAACTATTCGTGCTATTGAAAAAATGGGTTGGGATATGGACAAAGAGGTTTGTGTTGTATCTGGAATAGGATGTTCAGGGCGTTTTAGTTCATATATTGATTGTAATACTGTTCACACAACGCATGGTCGTACAGTTGCTTATGCAACAGGTATTAAGCTTTCAAATCCAAAAATAAATGTTATTGTTGTTGCAGGTGATGGTGATGGTCTTGCAATTGGTGGTAATCATACAATTCATGGTTGTCGTCGTAACATTGATTTGAATTTTATTTTAATTAATAACTTTATTTATGGTCTTACCAATTCTCAAACTTCTCCAACTACTCCTAGAGGTATGTGGACTGTTTCTCAAAAGAATGGTAATATAGATCCAACTTTTAATGCTTGTAATTTAGCAATTGGGGCAGGGGCTTCTTTTGTAGCTCGTGAGTCTATGATTGATCCTAAGAAACTTGAAAAGATGTTAATAAAAGGTTTTAGCCATAAAGGTTTTAGTTTTTTAGAAGTACTTTCTAACTGTCATATTAATCTTGGTCGTAAAAATAAAATGGCTAGTGCTATGGAAAATCTCGATTGGATTGATAGTATTACAATGCCATTAAAAAAATGGGAAGCTCTTGAAGATCCTATTGAAAAAGAAAACTTACTTCCAACTGGTGTGTTAAGAGATGTTGAACAAGAAGAATACTGTGATATGTATGCTGAAATTCAAAAAGCTGCACAAGGAAAACGTGCTAAAATTACTCAAGCTGATTTTGAGAAAAAAATATAAGGACTAACCAATGAGAAATACTTTAAGATTTACAGGTGTTGGTGGTCAAGGTGTTTTACTAGCTGGTGAAATTATGGCCGCTTGTAAAATAGAAAATGGTGGCTATGGTCTAAAAACTGCAACTTATACCTCTCAAGTTCGTGGTGGTGCAACAGTTGTTGATATCACTCTTGATGACAATGAGATTCGTTATCCATACGCGAATGAAGGTGAAATTGATTTTATGCTTTCTGTTGCTGATGTCTCTTATCATCAATTTAAAAGTGGTGTAAGACCAGGTAATAGAATTGTTGTAGATCCAAATCTTGTTCATCCAACAGATGAAGATAGAAAAATGTGGGAAATTATTGAAATTCCTATTATTACTATTGCAAAAGAAGAGGTTGGTAATGTAATTACTCAATCAGTTGTTGCTCTATCAATTACAAACACCATGACAGGTGTACTTCCTGAAGAATCTTTGATAAAAACTATGCTTTCAAAAGTTCCACCAAAAGTACATGAAGCGAATAAAAAAGCATACGCACTTGGTAAAGCCTATGCTTTAGATGCATTAGGTACTAAATAGTTATTAAGTTTATTCAAAACTATTTAAAAGCAATTTCTCTTAATTGAGGATTGCTTTTTTATTTTCTTATTGTTAATATTAAACAGTATTAATACTGTTTAATATTATTCACTTTTAATACTTTCCCAAAAAAAATCGACATGTTTTTCAAATTGAGTAGATAAGTTGTTTGTTGAGTGTGCATCAAACCTCAATAATGTAACTTGAAGTCGTAAGTAGAACAGGGTGCTTAAAAATTCATATGATATTATCATTGGATCAGATGATCGTATAAGCGAATTTTGCATCATAATAAAAAAACCTTCAGAGAGTATTTTGATATTCTTATCATGAAATTCAAGCATAAACTGCTCTCTAAGCTCTTTGTTTTGCATAAGTTCTATCATCAACAGTCTAAACATATTTTCATTGCTCTTGTCAAATGTAAGCATCTTATATTGGGTAGTATACTTTTGTAAAAAAGGCTTACCTCTAAGTGCTAAATCTTCTATCTCCTCTTTTGAAAAAGTGAAAGGTGAAGTAAAAATATTTTTCGCTACTTCTAGGAAAATTTCTTCTTTATTTTTATAATGATTATAGAGAGCGCTCTCTCTTATCCCAACTTCTCCAGCAATTTTTCTTACACTTGCACCTTTATAGCCATATTTTGAGAATAGGGCGGTTGCCACCTTTAGTATCTTCTTTTTTGTATCACTTCCCTTTCTAAAGTCCTTGTTTACTGGCATTTAATCTCCTTATGAACAGTTGTTAATATAGTATTTATTATATATGAACAACTGTTAATATAAGCTTATTTATTAGTGAACAACTGTTCTTTTTATAATTCTATAATATGAACAGTTGTTCACTATTAATTTATTTTAATTTTCTGTATAATTGCATAGGTACAAAAGATAGTGACTTGTTTTTCAAGAGGAAAGTCCGAGCTGCTGTAAGACAGTGTTCCATTTAACGAATGGCCATAGTAATATGAGGGAAAGTGCAACAGAAATTAGACTTCTACTTTTTGCTCGCAAAAAGTAGTAAAGGTGAAAAGGTAGTGTAAGAGACTACCAGTCTTTATAGCAATATAAGGAGCTTGTAAACCCAACATGGCAGCAAGAAACAGATGGTCAGCGTCTTACAATGCTATTGTTTCGCTAGAGGCATAATGTAAATTATGCAGTAGATTAATGCTATCACTACAAAACTCGGCTTATTTTGTACCTTATTTCAAAAGGGAAATATTAAATTGAAAGTAATTATTTACTTCATAACACTATTGTTGCTTTTTACTGGCTGTAGTGCACCACAAATTAATTTTAATGATAAAATAAAAGCATTTGAATTAACACGCGATAATGAGATTCTTTTTACAGAAGATGCTAAAAAAGTATTTGAGAGTAGGGTAAGCTTACCTTATATTAATGTATATCAATATATTTATAAACTTGATAATAGAGAATTTGTAATATATGAACAAGCATATACAGACCCATTATATGTTTTTAATAAAAGCATAGATGTTCTTGTAAATATTATCTTCCCTGATTATTATTCTAAACGCAGTGCTACATTTGGAAGTCTCTATTTTTATACATTACAATCACAGATAAATAAAGAAATCATTTATTTGCTTGTTGAGAATCAAAATAAAAAATTACTCAAAATTATTTATACTAAAGATAAAAGAATGCTTGAGATGCTTATGCATACATTAGATGAAAATTCTCAATTTACTAATTTAAATATTGGTACATATAAAAAAGATAAAAAGTGTCATCCATTTATTAAAAGTAAGTGGAACTATAAAAATATACTTTTTGCTGATCTTGTAAAGCGATATGGTAACACAAGAAGAAGTGTAAAATAATTTCAATAGAATTTACATTATGTTAACCAATGTAATGTAAATTACTTATATACGATATATCGTGCATATAGATATATTTTATATTGCTTAATATAAAAACTTTTTAGGAATTTTAAATGCAATCAAAAAATCAACTTATTATAGATATACAAAACTTGTTGAACACACATAATGGAATTAGCCCTACTTCTATAAATCCTGACTTATTAGAATTTATGGATGAAAAAACTTTAATTGAAATTATTGGCAATTTATTAGATCAAAAAGAAAAGATAAAAGAACCTGACAAGGAATGGCTAGAACAATTTAAAACGAAATAAAGTCTTGTGTAAAAATATTACTGTTTCTTAATGTTATCGTTATTTACCATTTTCATGTATAATACGCATATTAAATAACAAAGGGTAATTAATGAGTACAAATCTTGATTTAATTCAACTTACTGAACAAACAAAAAAACTTACAGCTATGGTTGTAGAAGATGAAAAAGTTACAAATGAACTTTTAAGTTCTACTTTTAAAAACTTTTTTTCAAAAGTAGATTCATGTTTTGATGGTGCTTCTGCACTTAATATTTATGAAAAAGAACAACCAGATGTAGTTTTTGTTGATATTATTATGTCTGGCATGGATGGTATTGAACTTTCTCGTAAAATTCGTGAAATTAATCCAGCACAAATTATCATTGTTATTTCTGCTAGTAATGATATAGAAAAAATCTCTGAATCAATTGAAGTTGGAGTAAATAGTTTTATTCAAAAACCAATTGATACGAAAAAGATTATAGAACTACTTGGTAGTGTTGTATCCATGATAGCTAAAAAGAAAAAGGTAGAAACAAAAACATTTTCAATTTCTCTTCCTTTAGATTTATATGAAACTGTTAATGATAACGCAAAAGCTGAAAGTATTTCAAAAAATGCTGTAATTATTAGAGCACTTCGTAGTTTTTACGATTAAGCATAATTTTATATAGATTTTATCTTTTTATAAGAATAAAATCTATATAATTTCGGCTCAACAAAACAAGTTGATATTTTTTCTTTACGGCCCCATCGTCTAGCGGTTAGGATCCATGGTTTTCATCCATGTTACAGGAGTTCAATTCTCCTTGGGGTCACCATCCACACTTCAAAAAATCAAACTAAATTAATACAAAATACGATAAAATCACAAAAAATTATTTTTAGGAATTTTAATGTTAAGATTTGCACCTAGTCCGACTGGTGATATGCATATTGATAGTTTACGAGTTGCCATATTAAACTATATTGTAGCTAAACAAAAAGGCGAAGATTTAGTTGTCAGAATAGAAGATACAGATAAAGAACAAAATGTTGAAGGAAAAGACAAAGAGATTTTAGAAATTTTGGGTCTTTTTGGAATTGAATATTCACAAGTTATTTATCAAAGTCAAAATGTTCGTTTTCATTCAGCAATGGCATTGCAACTTTTGCATGAGAAAAAAGCGTTTGCTTGTTTTTGTTCTCCTGAGTGGCTTGCAAAAAAACGAGATGAAGCAAAAGAAGCTTATAAATATGATGATGCTTGCAGAAATCTTCCTGCGGAATTAGTAATCGATAACACTGCGCCTTTTACTGTTCGTATAGCTCGACCAGACAAGCCTATTGTTATAAAAGATCGCATTAAAGGTGAAATAAGTTTTGAACCTGATACTATAGATAGTTTTATTATTATGCGGCAAGATAAAACACCA
>Ga0256826_1001408_pt1 | contig 14943 bp, 18 predicted proteins | sample CV79metaG_FD_185975 | JGI IMG/M metagenome (GOLD analysis project Ga0256826, IMG submission 185975) | Hydrothermal vent microbial communities from East Pacific Rise, Pacific Ocean - CV79 | ecosystem: Environmental > Aquatic > Marine > Hydrothermal vents | place: Pacific Ocean: East Pacific Rise...
TTACAGATGGCGAACAGATCTTTTTTAGAGATGTATGGTTTTGATGACTTTGCTACTTTGACCTTAGAGATGCCAGAGATTGGTGTCTTATACCAAAATTTTAGTAAGGGAATTTGTGTTGAACGTAATGTTGACCTCATTAAAGAGTTGCAAGTACGTCCGAGTGAAGAGCACCGTATTCGTACGGTAAGAGACGGAATAAAACATGAATACCAGATAAAGCTTTCTGCACTAAACTTAGAAAAACAGTCTTATATTTTAAGTTTTACAGATATTTCTGACTTGCAAAAGTATCTTACTCAAGATGTTCATACCCATCTTCCTCATCACCAAGCTGTTTTAGGTGAGCTTGATTTTTTAGCAACAACGCATAATGAGATGTATGCTTATTTTATCTCTCTTGAGCATTATCAAAGTGTTATGAAATGGTACGGGAAAACGACAGCAATCGATACAGAAAGAGAACTTGCTGACAAGTTAAGACCTATGGTGAAAGAGCTTTCAAAAGGAGCGTTCTTAGGTTATTTTGGGACTAACCAATTTATTATTTTAACTGTAAATAACTATGATGAGCGTATTGAAGATGCCATAAAAAATATTAGTTTTGAGCATAATAAGAAGGTGAAAGAGACGCATGCAACGGGTGAAAAAAGTTTTAGAGTAGAGACAAAAGTTAAAAAAATAAAGGTGGATCTTTCAAAAACAAGAGATGAAGTTGAAGTATTTCTTGGAAATAGTTTTGAAGATTTAATAATCTGAAACTTAGGGCTACCCTTAAGATTAACTTGCCTATAATAGAGTAAAATTATTTAAGTAATATAAGAATTTTCAAAGAGAATTACTGGAGAGACTGCATGACACAAGAAGAACTTGATGCCTTAATGAGTGGTGATGTTGATTTAGATGAAGTGGAAGAAGAAACTGCTGAAGAGGCAAGTACGCAAGAGCATAAAGAGACTGATGCTGAGAAATTAGAGCATGATGCAGAAGAATACACTGTTTCTGCAAGTAAGAATTGGCCACCACCACCACCTACAGACGACCATAAAATGGTACATCAACTTGATGATGTTACTAAAGAGTCTGAAGAAAAAGCTTCTTTAATTTTCGACCATATTGAGAAGATTTCTGATGAACTTATGGAAGCAGAGGGTACGTTAGGTCATGTGGTTGAAGCTCTTGACAGTAATGTTGAACTCTTTAAAACCTTAGCTGAAAAGTTCCCTGATGTGAAAGCATTTCAAGAACAATTGGAAAAGAATAAAGAATCAAAAGAGACCATTGAAGTACATATTCAAAGTCTTCAAGATCATGGTGACTCTATTATGAATGTTATGGATATTATGCAGTACCAAGATATTCATAGACAAAAAATCGAACGTGTTATTAACGTAATGCGTGCGCTTTCGGGTTATATGAATGAACTTTTTGCTGGTAAAATTGATGACTCTAAACGTGTTTCATCGGCACACCACTTACCAGGTGACACGGGAACAGAAGATGTTGTTTCTGCGGATGATATTGAAGCCCTATTAGCTTCATTTGAAAAGTAATAAAACTATTTAAACCTCTTCACTAAGGAAGTTTGCTAAAATTCTATAAATTATTAAAAAGATTATTTTATGAATAAAGTTGAACTTCTCTCTCCTGCTGGAAACCTTGAAAAATTAAAAATTGCACTTGACTTCGGTGCGGACGCTGTTTATGGTGGTGTAAGCCACTTCTCTTTACGTATTCGCTCGGGTAAAGAGTTTACTATGGAGAGTTTTAAAGAAGGTATTGACTATGCCCATGCACGGGGTAAAAAAGTCTATGCAACCATTAATGGCTTTCCTTTTAATTCACAACTTAACCTTTTAAGAACACACATTAAAAACATTGCTGATCTTGGTGTTGATGCTATTATTGTAGCTACTCCTGGGGTACTTAAACTTGCACATGAAATTGCACCTCACATTGATTTGCATCTTTCTACTCAAGCTAATGTTATGAATGTTTTAGATGCTCAGATTTATCATGATATGGGGGCTAAACGTATCATTACCGCGCGTGAGATTTCACTAAGAGATTTACAAGAGATTAAAAAAGAACTTCCTTCTTTAGAATTAGAAGTGTTTGTTCATGGTTCAATGTGTTTTGCTTATTCAGGACGTTGTCTAATTTCAACCCTTCAAAGTGGTCGTGTACCTAACCGTGGTTCTTGTGCGAATGATTGCCGTTTCCCTTATGAGCTTTATGCTGCTAATCCTGATACAGGAACACTTTTTAGACTAGAAGAAGACCCCGGAATTGGAACGTACATCATGAATTCTAAAGATTTGAACCTTGCTTCACACATGAAAGAAATTTTGGACTCAGGTTGTGTGGACTCAGTGAAAATTGAAGGACGTACAAAAACTTCTTATTATGCAGCGACTACAGCTAAAGCTTATCGTATGGCATTAGATGATTATTATAAAGATGATTATCAGCCAGAGCGTTACCAAAATGAACTTAACTCTATGCAAAACCGTGGGTTTACGGATGCGTACTTAATTAACCGTCCTTTTGAAAAGCATGATGGTCAGAGTTTAGACTTTACTATGCAGATGGGAACACATCAGGTAACAGGAATGGCAACACTTGAGGGTGACTTTTATCTGTGTAAGTTTACGACTAAACCGGGTGATAAGTTAGAAATTATGGCACCAGTTGGTACAACAATTGAAGCAATAGATAATGAGTATGGAAGTATTGTTTATGAAAATGGTACACCTTACTTAAGCTTTAAAAAACTGCAAGCACAAAACAATAAGATTTGGGAAGAAGTTCACAGTGGAAATGTAAACCCTATTAAACTTCCTTCTGTTTTACCTCCTTATACTTTCTTTAGAATCCCTGCAACGGACGATATCAATCAAGCCCCACCAAGATAAGGTCTTACCTCGCTTGGGGTGAAAAGAATGGCTCAGGTTTTACTGTCTTAGATGAAGCGTCTAAGCTAATTGAATATGCTATTGTTTTTTCTCTTAACGAGTTGATTGAAAAAGTCTCTTTGTACTCCCAGTCTTTTGAAGTTCACCTAGGTGTTGATGCGCCTTTGTGTGTTCTAAACGAGACAGGTAACCGTCAAATAGAAAAAGCTTTTTAAAAAGATTTTGCGAAATATAAAATCTCTATGTTTCCTGTAAATAAAAAAATCATGTCTAAGTTTAGTGAAGTGCCACGCGGTAAAGTGTTACGAGAGCATTTAGACTTAGAACACATGTATGAGGTTTATCCTCACTCTAGTATAGCGGTGTTGTTTAATAATTATAAGATTCTTCCTTACAAACAAAAAAGTGGAAGAAAAAAAGAAGATATTACAAAAGAACTTACAAAATATCAGACTTTTTTAAACGCTGTTGTTTTGTCAGATTCTTTTTTTGATTATAATCTCGACGGAAATACCTTTAAGCAGTTAAAAGATTATGAAGATGTTTTAGATGCAATTACGTCTGCGTACACACTTTTGTATTGTCAGTCGTATAAAGGTAAATGTAAAAAGTACAAAGATAAAAATGTTATTTTTATAACACCCGTTTAACAAAGGAAATAAATATGAAAAAACTAATAGCAATACTTTTAATAGGTACACTTGGCTTAATAGCTGAAGAAACTAAGAATAAAGATGAAACAATTCAACATAAAAGTGTAAAAGAAGATAAAAACTCTTTCTTAAGTGCAATCTCTTCACTATTTGATGTGAAAGACCCTGATAAAGTAGATAATAAAGGCTCTTTAGACAAACTCTTTATAGAAAGAAAATAAGCAAATTTTCGAAACTTTCCCTTTTAATAATTCAAAATTATTTTTTTACGTTAAACCTCGTTCACACGGGGCTTTAATGTCTATGTTTTTGTTGTAATTGGCATATATTTTGCTATGATGTTTGCATATAAAACTGAGGGAAAAATATGCGTAATGAATATATATTGTCCGAAGAAGACTTTTTAGTTTCACAGACAGATTCTAAGGGGGTAATTACCTTCGCAAATGAGGACTTTTGTAAGGTTGCTGGATATGAGTTAGATGAACTTATTGGTAAAAATCATAATATTGTTCGTCATTCGGATATGCCTCGTGCAGCTTTTAGAGATTTGTGGGAAACGGTTCAACGTAAAAAAGTTTGGACAGGTTATGTAAAGAACAGCATTAAAGGCGGAGGTTTTTACTGGGTGTATGCTACTGTTTATCCTATGGATAATGGTTATATGTCATGTCGTAGAAAACCTTCAAAGTCTGAGATTGAAGAAGCAGAATTATTATATAAGACAATGAGGTAATGATGAAATTAACTACACTACAACACCGATTATTAACGGTGGCACATATGTTTGCCTTTATGGTTCTTTATATTGTTTTTCAAAATGACATTATCATTTATGTAGGTTTTGTTGTTATCTCTGCCTTTGTTTTTACTACGGGTGTGTCAACGCAAGATAGAAATATGGACAGACTTTTAGGTGAGATAGAAGAACTTTTAGACAATAAACGTAATAAAGTAAACCTTATTGAAGGTGCCGTTAGAGGAACACCAAGTTTTAAGCTTAATGAGCTCGTATCTATTTATCAAAAGAAAGTTCAAGAAGATGTGAAAGTGGCAGGAGAGATGATTCTTTTAGCGGACAAGGTTCATAATGGACATACTCGTTGTCGAATTAAAAGTGACTCAAGTACACCTTATGTGCATATGCTTCAAAAAACAATGAACACAATGTTGGATAGTATTGACAGTGTGACAGGCAGTGCAATTTCAACTTTAGAACAACTTTCATCGGGGAACTTCAAGGCGAGAGTAAAGGTAAATGTTGAAGGAAGTTTAGCTCGAATGTTAAATGACATCAATACATTGGGTGAGTCTTTAGAGAAGATGGAAGAAGAAAATGAGACGGCTAAGGGTGAACTAACAAGCAATACAGAACAACTTCATTCTACATTAGACACAATGAAAGGCACTACATTTCTTGAGCTAAATGGAATGATTGATACCACCATTGAACGTATTGATACCATAGCTCAAAAAGAGAATGAACTGGCAGACAACTTACAAAGCCTTGTTTCAAGTGCAAATGAGACCAAAGAGATTCTTTCCACCATTGGTGATATTGCTGACCAAACTAACTTACTTGCACTTAATGCCGCTATTGAAGCAGCGCGTGCTGGTGAACATGGACGTGGGTTTGCAGTAGTTGCAGATGAGGTTAGAAAACTAGCCGAAAGAACGCAAAAATCATTAGCTGAAATATCAGCAACGATTAACGTTTTAGTTCAAGCCATTGCAGACAGCAGTGAAACCTTGAACCTTAATAAAGAAGACATGATGGACCTTACACAATACGTAGGTACAGTTGACACAAAAATGAATGAAATTATTTTAGCTATGGATGAATTAGCGTAGATACTTTGCTATAATTATGCAAAAGTTTATTCAAGGAAATTAGATGAAATTTGTTTCGATTATTATGGGTTCAAAAAGTGATTATGATGTAATGAAATCATGTTCAGACACACTCGATGCTTTTGGCGTACATTATGAATTAATTATCTCTTCTGCACACCGTTCACCTGAACGTACTAAAGACTACATGGATAAGGCTGAGGTAAAAGGCTCTCAAGTGTTTATTGCAGCAGCAGGTATGGCAGCACACCTTGCAGGTGTTCTTGCTTCTAAAACAGTTAAGCCTATTATTGGTGTTCCAATGTCAGCATCTGCTCTTTCAGGTATTGATGCGCTTCTTTCTACGGTACAAATGCCAGCAGGTATGCCGGTTGCAACAGTTGCTATTGGTAAAGCGGGTGCAATTAACTCAGCTTACTTAGCAATGCAAATTTTAGCACTTAGTAATGAAGAACTAGCGGTTAAACTTGCTGAAGATAGAATTGCAAAAGCTAAAAAAGTAGAGATGGATTCTGCTGAGATTGAAACAATTCTCTAAGCTCACCTTTAAGCAAAATAGCTTAGTATAAGAGATACAAACAGAAGGAGTTAGTGATGGAGACAGGCTGGATTACAATTCAAGAATATTCTGAACTAACAGGCTTAAGCCCTGACGCGATTGATGATCTGATGGAGCGTGGCAAGTTAGAGTGTAAAACAGAACTTGGAAAAGTCTACATTGACCCTTCTCGTGGAATGCAAGCCATTGTGCCAACTGAGCTTGGAACGACTATGGAAGCAGGGGGTTCTACGATTAATGTGGGTCCTCAGTTCATTGAAAAAACTATTGGTACCATCATTAACTTGCATGAAAAAGTACTGGTTGCTAAAGACGAGACTATTGAGTCGGTTAAAAATGAAAACCTTTTTTTAAAAGAAGCCCTCTCTTCTTTACAAGACCTTTATGAAGAAGATAGAAATACCATTGACACCTTAACTAAACAGCTAAACCTTTCTCAAGATGAAGTTGAGTTTATGAAACGAAAATATAAACTCATGTGGGGAAAAGTAATTGATGAGTATGCAGATAACGCACCGGTTAAACAGTCCTAACGCTTAAATGAACATAGACCCTGCCTGCGTTGAATGTATCATTAACCAAAGTCGTCGTGTAGCAGAAGCTATCAATGCGGATGAAACTCTAAGTCAAAAAATAACTTCCACTGCTATCTCAATGTCAAAAGATTTTTCTTTTACGCAAAATCCACCTGAAGTGGCAACACCGCTTTATGAAAAGATGGCTGAACTTGCAGGAAAGAAAGACCTTTACGATGAGGTCAAACGTCTTTCTACTTTGAAGGCTTTAAGTTTTGTACCTCATTTAGAAAATGAGATTAAAAACTCTTCTATTCCTCTTTTTACTGCGACAAAAGTAGCCGTTGCTGGAAATGTGATTGACCTTGCCGCTGAATTTGAATTTGACTTGCAAGAAGAGCTAGAGAAGATTTTTCATACCGACTTTGCAGTCAATGACTTTGCCCTTCTTGAAGAGAAACTCTCCCATGCTTCAACCCTTTTGTATGTCGCGGACAATGCAGGAGAACATATCTTTGATAAAATTTATATTCAGACTATTACGGCACTCTTTCCAAAATTAGAAATTACCTATATGACAAGAGGCACAGCCATCATTAATGATGTTACCTTTGAAGAAGCCCAAGAGGCTGGTTTTGAAGAGATTTGCCATTTAGTGAGTTCAGGTGTTAATACTCCGGGGTTTGTGTATAACCGAGCTAACAAGGCTTCTCAAGAACTCTTTGACTGTGCAGATGTAATTATTACTAAGGGCATGGGAAATTATGAGTGTCTTAGTGATTATGGACGTAAAGATCTTTTCTTTTTACTCAAGGTTAAATGTAATGTTGTAGCGCGTTCTATTGGCAAAGACTTAGGTGACATTATCTGTAAAGTTACGAGTGTCTGACACAATTACTTCACGATTATTATTTAGTATCTTTTATTATAAAAAGGGAATCAATGAAATTTGCTAAATTACTTCTAGTTATCTGCTTAAGTATACCTCTATTCGCACAATCACCTTATATTCTTACCGGTGTTAAATCTTACTATCCTGTTGTTGAAATTAACAGTGATAACATAGATGTAAAATATAAGACAATGATTAAAAAGATGATTATTGAAAAATCAGATGAACTGGGTATCTCAACAAAAAACTTTTCAACACGTTCATTGGCTATTTTAATTAACTACATTAGTGTTGGAGACACACTTGCTTTAAAAGTATCACTCATGTTAGCAGAAGATGCCATGCGTCTGGATACTCAAGAAGAGGTTTTTGTTCTCTCCTATGTAAGTACTAAAATATTTGTGGTTACAGATATGGATGAAGAGTTACCTGATGTCATTGAAGATATGTTAGATACCTTTGGTGAACAGTACAAGGAAGATAATGAATAAAATAATGATGATGCTTATTCTTTCAAGTCTTGCACTTTTTGGTGCTGATTATAAAATGTTTGCAGAAAAAATGGGGTATGAAACCTCGTATGAAAAAGCCTTTGAAAGAGCCAAAAAAGAGAATAAGAAAGTTTTCTTTTTAATGATTACAAACTACTGCCCTTGGTGCTCAAAACTTGAAAAAAGAGTACTATTAAAGCAAGAAGTAGATAAGGCAATTAAAGAGAACTATATTCCTCTTATCATTAACAAAGAGGAAAAAAACTTTCCTTCAAAGTATAAGGCAGCCTTTACTCCTGTAATATTTTTTGTTGATGCAAAGAGTGAAGAAATCTCTTATTCGCAAGTGGGTTATCTTAAAAAAAGTGAATTACTGCACCTTCTTAAAGAAGATAATTAAGACCAAACCCCTGAAATAGCACGACTGCATTTAGGGCAAGCTCCATCTTTTATATTATTTTCAAAAATCTCTTCATACCTTCTTTGCAGTAAAAGCTCTCCGCATGAAGGACAATTTGTCTCGTTTAAAAAAGGTACATTACCGAAGTAAACATGGTAAAGCCCTTGAGCAGAAGCAATCTCATAAGCATTTAAAAGTGTCTGTGTTGAGGTTGCAGAATACGACTGCATCTGATTATTAGGAACAAAGGCAGATAGGTGCCAAGGAATGTGTGAGCCTAACTCATCATCAATAAAATGCGCTATTTTTTTCAGCTCTTCATCTGAGTCATTAATTCCATCTATGAGCAAGGTCGTAATCTCTAACCAGAGTGAAGTTTTGGAAAGTATACGAAGGTTCTCTTTTACAGCACACAACTCAACACCTAACTCATTTTTATAATACGAGGGAGAAAAAGACTTCAAGTCCACATGCACAGCGTCAAGCCAAGTGGGCATATCGTAAGCAATCTCTTCACTCATATACCCCGAAGTTTGCATGACACATTTAATGCCCTTGTCTTTAGCGATAAGCCCTATCTCCTTGGCATAAGGGTAATAAACAATGGGCTCATTGTAACCAAAAGAGATGATTTTAATATTTTGTTCAATCGCAAGTTTAACAATTTCAATGGGTGTTAAAAAAAGAGGTTCAACATTAGAAAAGTGTTGTGAAATTTGATGGTTTTGACACGAGGGACAGTGCATATTACACCCTACTGTTCCGATACATAAAACCGAAGAACCTGGCATAAAATGTAAAAAAGGGCGATTCTCAATGTAGTCAATACTTAAAGCCGAAGGTTTGTTTTTAGTAATGCCTACAAGCTCTTGCCCCACATTTTTTTGGTTAGCACAACGACCTACTTCATTGGTCTGAAGTTTACAGTAGTGCTGACAAAGCATACAGGTTATGTAATGGTTGTGTTTTCTAAAGTAAGGTTTATTTGAGGATAGGTTCATCACTCTGCTTTTCAACTTGAAAGGTAAAAACTTGAGGATGTTCGTCGAGACTACTTAAGCCACTCTCTTGTAAAAGATGAGAAAAGAAGGTGTCAAAGTCTGAAAGTTGAGACCATACCTGAGGTAAAAAAGCCCCTTGTTTCTCACCAAGTACGATAACAAGACCATCTTCTTTAGGAATAACTACTTTTTTAATGTCATCAATGCTTTCATACGTGAGTTCTTTTAAAGGAGTGAGTAAAGAGAGTTCGATGATGGTCTTAAGGTACTCAGAGGTACGAAGTGGCTCAAATCTTTCATCTAAAAAGGCAGCTGTTTTGGAATGTAAAATAATCTCTTCAAGAAGAGAAGCTTCTGCAAATACAGAACCACTTGAACCACGAAGTTCATTGTTTACATAAAGGGTTATAAACGAGGCAACGGGTTCAGCTAAGATAGGATAATCTTTAATGAGTTGCTGTTTGTCAATAGTATTTTGTGCTTCAAAAACTTCGGTGATAGACTCTCTCGCAATATCTAAAAGAAGTGACTGAGACATACTACCCTCCTAGTTTTTTTAATATAAACTATTATAGCGTAACTGATAGATTTCTTAGCTAACCGCTTAATGTCTATATTGGTTAGCTAAAAAGTCTAATTGATACCGTAAAATTTTGCTCTTAGTAAAATGTTTTTTGCCCAAGAACCGTGAGCAAACTTTTCACCCATCTGTCCGTTTTGAACAATGATGGCATCGGTTTTTTTATCTAACATTTTTTTTGCTATTTCGTACTCATCTTTAGTGACCTTGTAGGCTTCATTTAGTGGTTCAATTTGATTAGGATGAATGATGGTTTTTCCTAAAAGCCCTTGACGTAAATCTTCTTCCACGTTTTGTCGGTAAAGTGTTTCTTGTTTGATGCAGTTAAAGACGGTAGCAGAGATGTTAAAGCCAAAAGGTTTAAAGGTATTAATAACATTTCCAATGACTTGAGCTGGTCCAACAAGAGAATAAATATTATCTTCACAACGACGTTTCAGACCTAAGTAGTTCATCATGTCTTCTCCTCCTAAACGAAGAGTTAAAGTAGGAATTTTACAGGCAAGTAAGAAGTCTCTTATACCCTCAAGTTTTGAAGTTGAGAAGAGGTCAAGACTTTCAAGAACTGGCATAATGTAAAACTTTTTAGACGAGAGACTAATGATTTGTGAGTACTCTTTCATAACTTCAGTAGAGTATTTTGGAAGTGAAAAACCGTCAATTTTTTCAATGTTTTTTATCTTTAAAATCTCTTGGAGTATTTTAGGATTTCTAGGTCGAATAAATACGCAAAGTTCACTTGCTTCATAGTCTTGTAGCATCTTAGCAATGTTCTCTAATGCACGGTCTAAATCATCCGCAATAATGGCATCTTCTGTGTCAATAATACATGAACGAAGAGCAGGGTATTTGTTCTCATTACAAACGGTATAAACGTTCTTGTGAACAGCAGGTATATAAAGGCTTCCGCCGAGTTGAATGGGTGAAATTTCTCTTATCATAAGGTATTCTAGCATATTGTGTAAAAACTAAAATTCTTGACTAAAATGTGATAAGAATATATTATAATAAACGATTAAAAACTTAAAGGGGTAGATATGCGTATTTTGGGAATGAGCGTTTTACTAGCGAGTGCTTTACTTGCAACAGAATATAGTTATGAAATTTCACCAATGATTGGTGGGGTTAAACCAGAGGGAAACCTGAATATTGATAGTCAAAAAGCGTATGGTCTTCGTTTTCAGATGAATGACTACAATCTTTTAGGTCTTGTTCCAGAACTTAGTTTTGACAGAACAACAGATACTGATTATTCTAATCACGGGGGAGATACTGCGATTAACCGTTTTAGTTTTAATGGTTTGCATGACTTCAAAGACTTCTCTGACACCTTAACCCCTTATCTTTTAATTGGTATTGGGTATGAAGATGTTGCAGATGAACCTGCAGAAGCTTATGACAGTTCATTGTATGGAAACTGGGGTGGTGGTGTTAAGTGGAAGGTGTTTAAAGACATTGCTTTACGTGCCGAACTAAAACACCTTATTCGTACTGATGATGGTGGAAATGAACTTTACTATGGTGTTGGTTTGACAATTCCATTTGGTGAAAAAGCTTCTGATAATGAAGATAAAAAAGAAGAGACAGCACCAGTTGTTGCAGCAGTGGCAGGGGTTGACAGTGATGGCGACGGTGTCCTTGATGTTAATGATAAATGTCCAAATACACCTAAGGGTGTTGAAGTTGATGAAAATGGATGTTGTTTAGATGGAGACAAAGATGGTGTCCCAGATTACAGAGATAAATGTTTAGAAACTCCAGAAGGTGTTGCTGTAGATGCTGATGGTTGTTGTTTAGACACTGACGGTGATGGAGTACCAGATTATAAAGATAAATGTCCTGAAACACCAAAAGGTGCTAAAGTAGATGAAAATGGATGTGAACTTGACAGTGATGGCGATGGTGTAGTTGATTCAAAAGACTTGTGTCCAAACACAGTTAAAGGTGCAGCAGTCGATATTCATGGTTGCGCAAAAAGTGTTGTGTTATCAGTTGTATTTGAAAATGGTTCATCAACAGTGGATGCATCTCTCTCTCCAAAAATGCAAGGTTATGCAGACTTTATGAAAGAAAATAAACAATACTCAGTAACTTTAGTAGGTTATACAGATAGTGTTGGTAAAGAGAGTTCAAATCAGAAACTTTCAGAAGCACGAGCAGAGGCTGTTAAAGCTGACTTGGTTTCCAAAGGTGTTGAGCCGTCTCGCATTAACACGATTGGTAAAGGTGAATCTAACCCAGTAGCTGATAATAAAACAGCAGAAGGTAGAGCGCAAAACCGCCGTATCGAAGCAGAACTAAAACTAAATAATTAAGATTTACTTAGTATGGCTCCCGTCACAGTACGGGAGTTTTTTAGACTTTCCACATTGACACAATAAAACTTCTTCATCTTTGTCTACAAAAAACTTAATGGGTTTAGCATCTGAACCTCTATGACTCCCATCACACATTGGAAAACTCTCTGACTTACCACAGGCACAATAAGCGTGTTTCACTTCGGCTTGTAAAAACATACGTAGAGGTTTGTTAATAAACTTTGCCACTAGAAAAGGTTCGCTTGTTCTCTTTTGTTTCGACAGTAGTTTTGAGCTGCTTTGAGGTTCTCTTTTTTCTCTTTGTCAGCAAGCGCGTCAGGGTTAATGTTCTTTAAGTAGTACTCAACATACTTACACAGGTTAAGGTCACCTACAATGTTTGCTTCTTTTTTAAACTTCTTAACCATGGCAGATTTTTCAGAGTCTACAAAAAGTTTTTCATTAAACTCATAACCGAAAAAGCTCAAAGACTGAGAATATTGGTACTCAAGTTTTTCCTTAACAGTTTTAAAAAAGTCAAGAAAGACTGCCTTATGCTCATTTTCAAAGTCTGACAAAATCACCTGAACATCATCCAGTTCATTACGACGTTGACCTAAGAAGTGAACGGTGTCAACATGATCGCGACGTAAGAGCTTAAGTGCATCAATCTTCTCTTTAGGAATATCTTTGACACTCATCGTTAACTTCAAGTTTTGCATTTTCTCTTTTTCAATATTAAGACGTTCATTAAGGCTTTGTTCTTTAGTAATGAGCATTTGAAGTTCAGCTTTTAAATCGTCATATTGTTTTTGGTGGGTGACATAGTCATCTTGAGCATGTAAAAACTCTTTGTTATACACCGCAAGAGAGTGTTTGCTTTTAACTTTAAACTCTGTGTGGGCTTGGTCAAGACTTTGAATGATTTTAAATGAGCTTAGAAGCTCTGCGTTATAAATAGCATTGTCTAAGTCTTTCATCATCCCTGCTGCGGCAAAAATGAACTCTTTAAAAACACTATATTTAAAACTTTCATCGAACTCAAAACCAATCATCATAAAGTACTTTTTGACAAGTTGAATGTCTTCTTGAAAGAAAGCGAGAACCACATCTTTTTGCGGAGTAGATAACTTAATCATGTTTGCCCCAATGTATTAGTGATTTATTCTATCATAGAAATCTAAAAACTGTAAATAGTGATATAATTTCGTCATGAGTAGAATCGATAATGAGAAATTTTATAGCGCTGCAATCAACAAACATGGAGAGACACCAAAAGGTGTTCACTGGAATTCAAAACACTCTCAAGAGAAACGTTTTGAAGTGTTGACCTCTTTTATTAAAGAAGAAAGATTTTCTGTAGTAGATGCAGGGTGTGGTTTTGGTGACTTGTACTTTTACATGAAAGATAAAGAGATTAACATTAGTAGTTACACAGGGCTTGATCTTAGTCCTTCGATGGTGAAAATTGCTCAAGAAAAAACCTTATGCGAAATCTTTGAAAAAGATATTTGTAGAGATGTTTTACCTCAAGCAGATTATTATGTATGCTCTGGTGCTATGAATATTTTAAGTCGGTTTGATACATTTTTATTTATACGAAACTGTTATGAAGCATCAACGAAGGGCTTTGTGTTTAATCTACTAATGGGAGAAGATGACTCTTTAGTATATAACCATTTTTACCCGCAAGAACTTCAATCGTTATTTGATGAGTTAGGTGCAAAAGTTAGCATTAAAAAAGGGTACTTACCCCATGACTTTACTGTGTATTTGGAGAAACCTTAATGTGTGCAATATTTGGAATTATAGGTGAGTATGAAAGTGAAAAAGCTAAAACCTCTTTAGCTTTACTTTCTCACCGTGGTCCTGACTATTGTGGCATTGTAGAAAAAGAAAATATTTTTATTGCCCATAACCGCTTGAGTATTGTTGACCTTAGTGACAAGGCTTCTCAGCCAATGGTTAACGGTGAGGTGATTCTTAGTTTTAACGGTGAGATTTACAACTTTAAAAGCCTTCAAAAAAAGTTGAATATACACAGTGATAGTGACACCGAAGTACTTCTTCATGCTTATGAAAAATGGGGAGTAGACTTTACTGAACATCTTGAAGGTATGTTTGCTATTGCCATTTATGACAAGGGTAAACTTCTTCTTTTTAGAGACCGTTTAGGTAAAAAACCTCTGTACTATATGCGCACAGATAAGGCTTTTATCTTTGCTTCTGAAATTAAAGCATTAAAACCTTACTTAAAAAACAAACACCTAAATATGGATGCACTTCATGCCTACCTCTCTTTTTTAGCACCCACACCACCGCATACGTTTTACAAGGGAATCGATAAGTTAGAGTCGGGGCATTACGCGGTGTATGAGAACAAGACGCTAGAGATTAAACAGTATTATGATGTTTTACCCAGAAAAATAATTATAACTGATGAAGAAACTGCGCTTGAACAAATAGAAAAAACACTTCAAGAAAGTGTTGAAAAACGTCTTATGGGAGATGTTGAAGTTGCTTCTTTACTCTCAGGAGGAGTAGATTCTTCTTTAATTACGGCGATGTCTGCAAAAAGTGGTGTGAAACTAAAAACATTTTCCTTAGGTTATGAGGGGTTTAAGCAGTATGATGAACGTAAGTTTGCCTCAGAAGTTGCTGAGCATTTAGGTGTTGAAAACATAGATGTAGAGTTAACTAAAAAAGATTTTTTTGCGTATTTAGACTCTGTTATTGATGCCTTAGATGAACCCATCAATGACCCAGCTTCAGTACCTCTGTTTATGCTT
>Ga0256826_1001409_pt1 | contig 14941 bp, 15 predicted proteins | sample CV79metaG_FD_185975 | JGI IMG/M metagenome (GOLD analysis project Ga0256826, IMG submission 185975) | Hydrothermal vent microbial communities from East Pacific Rise, Pacific Ocean - CV79 | ecosystem: Environmental > Aquatic > Marine > Hydrothermal vents | place: Pacific Ocean: East Pacific Rise...
GTTCTAAAGAGTCACCGGTAATGTCCCCTACTTCAAAAACTTCATCACGTTGATAGAAGTGAGCAACAACAGTTACATCTAACTTCTTTTTTAATTCATCTATTTTTGTATTTAATTCTTCGTTTGTAAACTGCAAAAAAATGTCCTGTATTTATATAGATGAGATTATACCAAAAAATTTTATCTACTTATTAATATATTGATTGTAGAATGTCACTAATTATTTTAACAAGGGTTTTTATGGATTTTTTATTTAACACAAATGTTCAGTTTTTTTTAGCTGCCTATTTAATAGGTGGTATTCCTTTTGGTCTTTTACTTGCAAAAAAGTTTGCTGGTGTTGATGTCAAGGCTAGTGGGAGTGGAAGTATAGGTGCTACCAATGTTTTACGTGTAGTAAAAGAGAAAAATCCAGCACTCGCTAAAAAACTAGGTATCGCTACTTTAGCTCTTGATGCTATAAAAGGTGTTGTTGTTTTAGTGATTGCTTATTTTATGGGAATGAGCGAATCTACACTCTGGGCTATTGCTGTTCTAGCTGTCATAGGTCACTGTTTTTCTCCTTATCTTGGGCTAGAAGGTGGTAAAGGAATTGCAACTGGTATGGGTGTTATGATGTTTATGCTACCTCTTGAAACACTTATCGCTTTAGTGGTATGGGGTGTTTTAGCTAAAACAATTAAAATCTCTTCTATCTCATCACTTACTGGTGTAATGGCTCTTCTTATCTCTAGTTTTTACATTCACCCTGATATGGCTCACGCACCTGTTGTTTTTATAGTATTTATTCTTTACTATAAGCATATCCCTAATATCATCCGTCTGTTTAAGGGTGAAGAGAAACGTGTAGTTTGAGTAAAACAGAGGCCTGAGAAATGACAATTTTTATAGAAGATTTAAAATTTCAGACTATTATTGGGATTTTAGACTTTGAAAGAGTTACTCTTCAAGATGTAATTATTAATCTTGAAATAGAGTATGAGTATAAAAATGAATTTATTAACTATGCCGAAGTAAGTGCACTTATTAAAGAGACAATGATAAAAGAGCAATTTTCACTTATTGAAGATGCTTTAGACGAACTCTCATTAAAACTTAAAAAAGAATTTACAAAGATTGATAGACTCAATCTAAAAATCACGAAACCCTCTATACTCCCCGACTGTAGGGTAAGTGTTGCTCATTCTTATAAATTCAATTCTTAATCCAAACTTCACTTTTTTTTAAAGAAAATTGAAAAAAACTTTAAAGTAACCTAAAATTACGCTATCATTTCGCCAAAATATTCATATACAGGAAATTATTAATGCGCATTCTTATCATTGAAGATGAAGTAACATTAAACAAAATGCTTGCTGAGGGACTTAAAGAGTTTGGTTACCAAAGTGATGTTGTTGAAACACTTAAAGATGGTGAATACTATCTTGACATTCGTAACTACGATTTAGTACTTATGGACTGGATGTTACCAGATGGTAATTCTGTTGACATTATTGGAGATATTAAATCAAATACTCCAAAAACTGTTGTAGTTGTAATCTCTGCAAGAGATGACAATGAGAGTGAAATCGAAGCTCTTCGTGCTGGTGCTGATGACTATATCAGAAAACCATTTGACTTTGATGTTTTAGTAGCTCGTATCGAAGCTAGACTTCGTTTTGGTGGTTCAAACATCATCGAAATCGAAGATTTAACAATCAATCCTGAAGAAGAAAAAATCACTTACAAAGAGCAAGAGATAGAACTTAAAGGTAAACCTTTTGAAGTACTTACTCACTTAGCTCGTCACCGTGATCAAATTGTTTCTAAAGAACAACTTCTTGACGCTATCTGGGAAGAACCAGAGTTAGTAACTCCAAATGTAATTGAAGTTGCAATTAACCAAATTAGACAAAAAATGGATAAACCATTAGGAATCACAACTATCGAGACTGTTCGTCGTCGTGGTTATAGATTTTGTTTTCCAAAAGAGATTAACTAATATTTTTTAATCTCTAAAATGATATAATTTCAAATCTTTACATTTGGGATTATATCATGCTAAATAAACATAGTATTCGTAAAAATTTTTTAATACAACTCATAATATCTTCAGCATCTTTAATCTTTCTCTTTTCAATACTTTTATATATTTTCATAGAACGTTCTATTCATGATGATAAATATAGTGAACTTATTAGTTATGCAAAAAATATCACAAACAACAAATCCCTTTTTCAAGCAGAAGAACAACTTTCCGAAAACTTTTTCTCTTTAAATATTGAAATTGTATATTTGGAAAATAGAAACATAGCTATAGCTGAGTATGAAACTACAACTAACAATAGAATATATATGACACTTTTATATCCTTTCCATACGAAAAATGGTTCTTATCTAAAAATCACAAAAGATATTAGTCCTACAAAACGTCTGTTAAGCAAAATTTTAAAATATATTTTTATTATCAACATTGCAGGTTTTGCACTTGTAATACTCTATGCAATTGCATTATCTAAAATCTTAGTTAGACCATTGAAAACTATCAACAATAGACTTTCAAATATGAATGAGCATCTTATGCACCCTATTAAAGTAGATTCTCTTCCTCTAGAATTTGAACCCTTAGGTTTGACAATCAATCACCTTTTATCTCGTATTCAAAATTTTGTTAAGTACCAAAAAGAACTCTTTATAGGTACTGCTCATGAGCTTAAAACACCACTTGCCGTTATAAAACTGAAAAATCAAGTTACATTAATCAAAAAAAGATCGCCTGAAGAGTATATAGAAGCTCTCAATGTAACAAATAAAACAATTGATGAGATGAATATTATAGTCTCTAATATTTTAAACATTGGTAGACAAGAGGGAGCGCAACTAGATAAACCTGTTGAAGTTGATATCATTGCTATACTAAAACAAAAAGCGAATGATTTTCAGCTACTTGCTGCAAATGAGGGAAAAACTTTAAATATGAGTTTTGAGCCATCTGGTTTTATGGCTTCACTGCAAGTAAGCCTATTAAATCAAATAATTCAAAATTTTTTACAAAATGCACTTAAATTTACTCCTATAAATAAATCTGTTACACTTAAAAGCTCTCAAGATGATTTTGGCTTACTCATAGAGGTTATAGATGAAGGTTGCGGTATAGATGAAGGGGTAGACTTGTTTGCACCTTTTAAACGCCAAGGGAACAAACAGGGTGTTGGATTAGGGCTATTTTTAGCAAAAAGTGCTGCAGATGCACTTGGTGCAAAAATTAAACTTCAGAATAGAGATGATGGAATTGAGGGTACAATAGCTTCACTACAGCTTAACTCAAAATTATCTTGCATAATTCCTAGAAATAATAAAGCCATTTAAAAAAAGATAAAGCTTTATTTTGTTATAAATCGGACACGAAAATAATAAGTAAAATATATAAGGTTTTTTAATGGCTCTAATTATAAATGACGAATGTATAGCATGTGATGCTTGTAGAGAAGAGTGTCCTACTATTGCTATAGACGAGGGAGACCCAATATATTTTATTGATCCCGATCGCTGTACTGAATGTGTTGGTATATATGACGAACCTGCATGTATTTCAGTATGTCCTGTTGACTGTATAGTTCCAGATAAAGACAATGTTGAATCAATTGCAGAACTTCAGTTTAAGGCTAAAAACCTAGATATGGAAGAGTAAACAGTTGGCAAAAAGAGTTGCTGTTATAGATATAGGTTCTAACTCGATTAGAATGGTTGTTTATGAAAAAACATCTCGTTATGCTTTTCATCTTCTTTATGAAGAAAAATCAAAAGTTAGAATTTCAGAAGATGCCTATAGATACAATGGTAATCTTCAAGAGATACCTATGCAAAGAACTTTTGATGCACTCTCAAACTTTTTAAACATATGTAACTCCTTCAAAGTAAGAAAACTACTATGTGTAGCAACATCTGCTCTTCGTGATGCACCTAATCAAAAAATATTTCTTTCTAAAGTAAAAGATAAACTCAAACTAAATATCAAAATAATAAGTGGTGAAAAAGAGGCATACTTTGGTGCTATGGCTTGTGCTAACCTTCTTCCAAAACAGACAAATGCACTTAGTATAGATATCGGTGGAGGTTCAACTGAATTTACATTTATTAATGACAATAGTGTTAGTGAAGTTATCTCACTTAAGCTAGGTACAGTTCGTCTCAAAGAACTCTATTTTGATAAAAACGATATTGATGGTGCAGTTACATATATTAACTCTCAGCTTGATAAACTAACATCGTTAAATATAGATAAACTTGTTGGTATTGGTGGTACATTTAGAGCCATCTCTACTGCAATAATGAAATATAATAAATACCCTCTCAATAAAATTCATGCCTATGAATATAGTGCTGATGAACTTAAAGAGTATATCAAAAATATTTTAAATACTAAAAATAATGAAGAGTTAAAAGATCTTCATATTAAAAACAGTAGATATGATGTTATTAAACCAGGTGTGCTAATACTCGAGTCTCTTCTCAATAGACTAGATAGTATCAAAGAGGTAATAACAAGTGGTGTAGGTGTTCGAGAAGGTGTATACCTCAATGATTTACTTAGAAACTCTAAGGGGAAATTTCCTCATAACTATAATACTTCTGTAAAGTATCTTTTAGATACTCATGTAAATGATACTGCTTTTTCATCACAATTAAATATGTTAAGTAAAAAGATATTTGATTTAACACATATATTTTTTAATATTGAAAAAAGATATAGATATGAACTTGCACTCTCTGCTAAACTATATCCTACTGGTGGTAGTGTACACTTTTTTTCACAGAATAAACACACCTATTATCTCATTCAAAATACTTTAGAATATGGTTTTACACATAAAAGTAACACTCTTATCGCAACACTATGCAAGTATGCAAAAAGTAAACTACCGACAGAATCTCATATGCACAAGTATAGAGACCTCTTACCTCAAGAAAAAACAACACAAGGTCTTAGCTTCATACTATCACTTGCAATTTCACTTTTGAGTCATAGACCTAGAAATATTGATTTTGATATAGAGTTTAAAGATGGTATTCTTACTGTAATATCAGATAGAAATATATATATCACAAAAGAAGCTATTAAAAAAGTAGATTCCCCTTATAGAGATTTTAAAGTTAAAATCTCTGTCCCATAGTAAACTCAAAACTTGATGTTCTATCTTCTACACCTTTAGCGTTTCCTGCATTCTCATTTAACGGTGCAGCAAACATCAACTGAATTGGTCCTACAGGTGAAAACCACTCTAGGCCAGCTCCATATCCACCACGTGAAATTTCAAAGATATCATCATTTCCAATAAATCCCCAGTCAGCAAATAGAACAATACGCATTTTTGCTTTTGGTATCAATGGTAAACTAAGTTCTAGTGAGTTTGTAAATGTTCTTTCCCCACCAGTTAATCGATATTTTCCATTTTCATCAAAGAAACCAGGAGAAAGAGAATACGATTCATACCCTCTTACACTACCAATACCACCCATGTAAAAGTGTTCAGCCAATGGTATGTAACCATTATCCACTACTACATTTAATTTAGCTTTGTATCTAAATATGGCATCAAATCCTATATACTCTTCCAATCCTGTGTATTTACCAAATTTTGTTCTTGATTTTAAATAGTTAGCTTCAGCACCTATACCTGTTTTTTCAAAGCTCTGAGACAATTCAAACCCTTGTCTCGGAAGATAATAATCATCTGTGTTATCCCATTTAGCACTAATTGTAACACCACTTTTAGTATAAGGTTTTAGATAAAATGTATCTGTTAATGTATCATCAAAAGTATCTGCAAATTCATAATCATTTTTAGAATATCCATATCCTAGATAACCACTAATATATCGAGAAAATCTATGTCCAACACCAACACTTATCCCATCTGTAATAACAGAATAATCATTGTACTCATACATCGAGTGATAAATAGAGAAATTACCGCTAAAGTCACTATCATTTAGTCTCGGATTAGAGATATTAAAAGAGTATGATTCTGTTGTTTCCGATTTTTCAGCTTTAACTCCAACATTTATACCAGAGCCCCAAACATTTCTATCGTTAACACCTATACTTACTAAAACACCACCGTATGAACCATATCCACCACCTAGCTGTATATTACCAGTTGGTGCTTCTTTGAGTTTTACAACCAAATCCATACTATTATTGTCTACCCTCTTCTCTTCAATAGTTGTACCTTCAAAAAAACCTAAACGCCCAAGAGCATTTCTTGAATCTTTAAGATCTGTTAATGAGTAACTATCGCCAGGACCAAGATAGAGTTCTCTACGAATGATTCTATCAAGAGTTCTAGTATTTCCAGAGATTACTACATCTCTTATTTTTACTTTGTTTCCTGGATTTACTTTAAATACAACCTCAACAGTATGGTCTTTTTTATTTTTATGTAAATCAGGAACTACCTGAACATATGCATAACTTCTATCGGCAATAAGTGTTTTTATTTTTTCAGCATCTTTACGAAAACTTTTAATATTAAACACTTCACCTTCTTTAAGAGAAATAATATCTTTGAGTTCACTATTATCCACAACATCAACAGCTTGATTAATTGTTATTTTTGTAATACTGTAAGATTCCCCTTCATCAACTTGATAGCTCATATCTGCAGTATAGTGATTAAAATTTACACGAACGAAAGGAGTTTCTACTTTTGCATCTAAATAACCAAACTGCATATAATAATCACGTATTCGTAAGTTATCATACTCTAAATCTCGTAAAGACATTTTACCATCGTTTCTACCCCAAAACCATCCCATCCATTGATGTTCTTTATTTGCGATTACACTATCAAAGTCATCACTATCTATTCCGTAGACACCGTTGTATTGAAGTTTTTCAATAATTATCTCTTCACCTTCATTTACAATAAAAGTAACTTTTATACTACCATTTTCTAAGTACTCTTTTTGAATTTCTACAACTGAATCTATTTTACCCTCTTGTGATATAGCTTCAACTATACGTTTTTTAGCATCAAGAAGAGTTTTTTCATTATATAAAGTTCCTTTTTTTATCTTAACAACAGCACTCATGATGTCATCGTCATTCTCTTTCCAACCTTGAAGTTCTACATTAGAAATAATTGCTTTTTCTTTAAAAAAGAATGTTAATTCAGAGTCTTCTATCTCAACCCATATATCATTGAAATATCCTTGTCTAAAATATTTTTTTATTGCATCATCAATATCTTTTTTGCTAACATCATCGCCAACATCAAAGTCAAGCATTCTTAATGCTACAGGTTCTGATATGTGTACCATTCCATCATAATTAATCGTTTTTATTATTTGCCCAAAAAGTGTTGATGTAGAAAGAAGTAAAAAAAGTGTTAAAAATATTCTCATTGATATTCCATAGTTAAAATTAGAATTGATTTTACCCATTATGTGGTTAATCTAGGGTAAATTGAGTATAATTTCATAAATTAAACAAGAGAAATAATATGAAAATTGCTATTATAGGTTTAGGTCTAATGGGTGGATCACTTGCCTTAAGTTTAAAAAAACAAGATTTTATAACAAGTATAGTTGGATATGACCATAATGAAACACATACAACACAAGCTATGCAACTCGGTCTTGTCGACTCAATCGTTAGTTTTTCAGAAGTAAAAGCTTGTGATGTAATTTTTTTAGCAATCCCAGTGAATGGTGTTATAGCTTCACTTGAGACTCTTAAAGATGTTTCTCCGAACACTACAATTATAGACTTAGGAAGTACAAAAGAAAAAATTGTCTCTTCTGTTCCTCCTATACTACGTAAAAATTTCATAGCTGCTCACCCAATGACAGGAACTGAAAATTTTGGTCCTACTGCTGCTGTTGAAGGTCTCTATGATAATAAGGTTGTTGTTCTGTGTGATTTAGAAGATAGTGGAAAACTTCAAAGTGAAATAGCAAAAAAAATATTTTCTTCTCTAAATATGAAAATTAATTTTATGAGAGCTAAAGAGCATGACCGTCATGCTGCTTTTATCTCCCATATGCCACATGCTATATCTTACTCTATAGCAAATACAGTTATGAGACAAGAGAATAAACACAATATTTTAGCACTTGCAGCTGGTGGATACCGTTCTATGAGTCGATTAGCTAAAAGTTCTCCATATATGTGGGAAGATATCTTTAGACAGAACAAAACAAATGTAATTGAAGCTATTACACTCTTTGAAGAGGAACTCTCTCAGCTTAAAAGTGCTATAGAGAGTGATGATTGGGAGAGTGTTCACCAAAAAATGAAAGATGGAAATAAACTACACGATATACTTGATTAAGATATATCATGTTTTTTAATTATTGTTTTTAGTAGCTTTTTATCTATTGATTTTTTCTCTTTTGAGTAGAGATTATTTTCTAAAATCTCTATCATTGTTGCTACTTCACTATCTATATCTTTAAATGGAAGAAGTTTTATAAGAAGCATTTTCTCATCTTTCATATCTATTTTTACATTTTTAGGACTTCTTTTTATTTCTCTTAAAATCATTACACTTATACCTAAAAAAAGACCTAAAATAAATCCAAAAAATATGTAAAGATAATTATTTTCAACTACGGTAACTGTTTTCACATTATCTGTTTTAATAATTTTAACACTAGGTTCTTCTCTGTATATCTTGAGCTCTTTTTTAGGCACACTACCTCTTACAATAATAGAGATAGGTTCTGTTTTTAAGATATGCTCTTTATCACTCTTAAGGTCAATGTATCTTAATGTAAAAGATGGAATTGTAAAGTTAGTATCACTCACAAAAACTATCTTTTGAGTAAGAGTATCTTTATTTATGACTATTTTTTCATCAAAAATATTTACACTAGAGATGAAAGGTTTAAAACTTTCTATATCCTCTAAATTTCCATTTCCTACAACAGAGATGTTAAGATTTATTGGTTCATTTTGATTCACTATTTTTTTTTCAACTTTGGCGTTTAGTTTAAAATTACCAACAAGTTTTATACCCTTAGGTAATGCTTTAGCAGTAATATCAATAGAGTTTGAATAATAACTTTTCCATTTTACTTGTGGTCCAAAACTATTCCAAGTGTTGACTCTTATTCTCTGTGCTATTTTTAAGGTTGCTGGCTCAATACGAAGAGTCCCTTCCCTTTGTGGAGCGAGCTTATAAATTACCTTTGTAATTATAAAGTCGTCCTCTTTAACTCTTTGAGTCTCCTCTTGAGATTTAATCCAAAAACCTTTAAATTTTGGAGCTATAAACTTACTATCTACTACTTGAGCTGTTCGACGTTGCTTTAAAAGAAGAGTCAATTTAAAAGGTTCACCAACATAAAACTCATTTTTAGATGTAGAAAAGGAGAGTATAAAATCAGCTTTAAAATCTTGTGATTTAGGTTTAACTGTCAGTTTAACACTATTTGAAAGTTCTATCTTAGAGTTTATTTCAACTTCTTTTGGAGAGATAGTACAATCTTGTTTTGGTGTAAACTGATAAGAGAGTGTATAACTTTTTTTATATCCACCATTTATAGAAACAATACTTGTCTGTGAAGAGGATGCTGTAATCTCGTTACCACATATAGTAAGTAAATCTGGTTTTTTAACTTGAGAACCTGTAATTGTTAAACTATAAGTTGCACTTTCGCCTGCATAAATATATTCTGGTTCAACTTTAGCAACTACAGTTGCAAAAACAGTACTAGAATATAGGCTCAGAAGTATGAGTATTTTACCAAGGTTTTTCATTTCTATTTTCCTCTATATTATTTGTTTTATTTAGCTTATAAAGATATGTACTATGTTTATTTGAGAGCTGTTTTAACCATTTCTTCTCTTCAGCATCACTCATTTTTTCTTGCATCAGTTTAGGTTTATTTTTCTCAGAATCTGTTTTTTTCTTCTCTGTATCTTTTAACTCTTTAGTTTTTTGCTGTTTTTTTGGTTTCTCACTCTGTTTTTTCTCTTTATCTAGATTTTTTTTATCATCTGTTTCATTATTACTCTTCTCATCTGATTTTTTCTTCTGTTCTTCACTACTCTTTTTATTAGCATTTTTTTTGTTCTTATCATTATCGGACTTATTACTTTTATCTTTTTTTTGCTTTTGCTTTTGCTTTTGCTCTTTTTTCTTCTTTATAAGTTTTTTTACAATTTCAAGATTCTCTAAAACCTCTTTATCTTTGTTAAATTTTAAAGATTCTTTATATGCATTAACAGCCTTGGGAAGTAACTCATCCTCTCCCATTTTGACATAAGCATTTCCAAGATTAGCAAAATTATTTGCCCTACTCTTTTCATCATCAAAATAAGCTTTCTTGTAGGCATCTATAGCTTCTTTATAGTTACCCTGCTTATATAAAGTATTTCCTATATTATAGTAAACATCACTTTTTTGAGAATCATTTTGATACTCTTCATATATCTTTTGTGATTTAGAATACTCACCATTTAAATAAGACTCTTTAGCATCTTTAAGCTTCATATAGTCCAATACTCCAGCGTTTAACTCTAAGGTGTGAGAGAAAAAAAGTGCTAAAACAAAAAGTAATGGAAGATGCACTTTTTCTCGTTTACTCATAGAAGATGTAGCTATTAAAAAGAGAAGAAGTGCTAAACCTAAAGGATAATAAAAGAGTGGTATATAACGCTCAATCGTTTGAGATTTTAAATCTTTTTTTTCACTATGAGTATCTATCTCTCTTATCATCGCTTTTACATCAGTATCAGAATTTATACTTTTTATATAAACGCCAGCTGATTTAGTCGCTAAATCTTTAATATTTTCATTCAGTTTAGAAATCATAACCTCTCCATTATACTTAATAAACTCACCGTTGTCTTGTTTTATAGGAGCACCTTTTGTAGTTCCTATCCCTAAAATAAATATAACAATTTTATTCTCTTTTGCATAAGCTATCTCTTTAGTAAAGTCCCCTCTATCCCCACCATCACTTAATATAAGAAGATATTTGTATGACTTAGTTTTCATATTTTTATTAACTACTTTAAGCATAGATAAAAAATTAGTCCCTTTTTCCGTTATAGATGTAGTGTCAAGAGAGCGAAGTAAAAATGCAACTGCTGCACTATCAAAACTAAGAGGTGAGACTAGATAAGAGTTCTGAGCAAAAGCAATCACTCCAACTCTCTGTGTCTGTGTCGATTTTAAAAGTAAAAGTGCTTTTTGCTTTGCTAACTTTAAACGGTTGGGATAAACATCTTCACCTAACATTGAGTCAGAAATATCTAATGCAATCATAATATCTGTACTTCTAGCCTTAATTTCTACTTTACCATCATTTATAACGGGTCCAGAAAGTGCCAAGATAAGAAGAGTACCTATTGATAAAAAAAGAGCATTTCTAGCCTGAAGAGTGAGAGTATTTGCACTTACTCTTAACTTATCCATCACCTCTTTAGAGAAGAAACTCTCCTCTTGTGTTTTTTGAGTAAAAAGAAACCCAAAGAGTATAAATAATGGTGGTAACATATAGTATAAAAATTCTGGATGTAAAAAACTCATCTAGTTACTCCCTCTCTTATTTCTTAAGTAAACATAGAGCATTAAGGAGAGTAGTGCTAAAAATAGTGGAAAAACATAATAATATTGAAGATAGGTAAATGTTTCATTTTTTATATCTACTTTCTCTAATTCATTTATTTTTGCATAAACAGATTTAAGTTCATCTCCATTTGAAGCTCCAAACGCTACTCCTCCAGTCTCTTTAGCTATTTTAAGTAAAACGGCACGATTATACTCACCTGAACTTCCAATACCTATGGGATAAACTTTGACACCCTCTTTTTTTGCCATATCTATCGCAACATTTAAGGGTATTTTGTCTTTTCCTGGAGTTGAAAAACCATCAGTTAAAAGTATCACTATTTTAGATTTTGATTTATTCATTTTTAAAAGGTTAACACCTTGAGCTAAGGATTCATAAAGAGCAGTATATTTTCCCGCCATACCTATCTGAAGTTGTGCAACTATACTTCCTAAAATGTTTTCATCATATGTCAAAGGAGAAGCTATAAAAGAGTAGGACCCAAAAACGACTAATCCCATATTGTCACTCTTTCTCTCTTTTACAAAATCTTTTACTATACTTTTTACAACATCAAAACGTGTAGCTAAAGGATTATTCATATCAAATCCACGAGCTTGCATAGATTCAGATGCATCAACAATAAGTGCTATTTCATGTCCTTTTTTTGGTTCTAGTTCATATGGTTCATCTTTTACAGGTGACATAAGTGCTAAAATCATCATCACTATAGCAAGCCATTTGAGAAAAAAAAGTAGTTTTGAGTTACTTACTCCCTTTTTCATAAATTGTGCTACATGTGGGAAGTAAAGAGAGGGTAGCTTCATTTTACAAAGTGTTTCACATCCAATAAAAAAGAAAATTAGAAACAGTAGTCGAGGGAACTCAAAATAGATACCATCAAACATCTATCATTCCTAGATATCTTTCAAACTGGCGTTTAACATCTTCATCAAACTTCTCTACATCTTTTTTATACTTATAGGTTTCTAAGGTATCTACTAATGCTTCATAGTTTTGTTTATGTCTAAGTGAATCATCTTCAAAGGTCATACCATACAATGTTATATCATATGCAGATTTTTTTGCATCATCAAGAGAAATAGCTTTTAAAAGTTTATAATGTTCGGCTCTAATATTAAATTTATTTTTGTTTTTAAGATAAATATAGAGTAAATAACCTATACCCATAAGTAGTAAACTTACAACAACCGTTAAAATTATCAAGTATATAAAAGAATACTCTTGAATCTCAATTAAAGGTTTTATATCATGAATAGGAATCTCCAAAGTTGTTACATTCTCTTTCATTATCGCCCCTCAAATAATCTACGAAGAGCTACACTAGCATTTGCTTCTGTATATATTTTCGTAAAACGTATCTGATCTTTTCTAAATCTTGAGTAGAGTTCCCTATCGTGAGCATGAACTTTTTGTGCATATGCATCTACACTAGAACTATTAAAATCACCTTCTAAAACTGCTCCACTCTCTGGATCGACTAAAGAACTAAAACCCATTTTTGGAGGTTTTTCTTCTAAATGATCACGCACTATTATAGATACCACTTCATGTTTCTTGGCTAATAGTTTAAAGTCTGGTATCTCAAAAAAATCCCCTACAATTATAATAAGAGATTTTCTTTTCAAACGCTGAAAAAGAGTCTGTGAAATTATTTTAAAATCAACTTTTTGATTAAGAGATTCAAACTCTAAAATCTCTTCTACATTTTTTTGAATTTGGTTTAACTTTTTACTAGGCTTTGAATTACTTACCATCTTATCTGTAAAAATATAAGAGCTTAGTAAGTCACCGTTTTTAAGTGTTGAGTACGAAAGTGAAGCTACAACATCTGCAATAACATCTTGTTTAAATTTTTTTGAACCAAAGTGTACACTTCCATTTAAAATAGAAACTATAACAACATTAAGTTCTCTCTCTTCACGAAAAATTTTAATATATGGCGTTTGAAGTTTTGCTGTAATATTCCAATCTATATGGCGAATATCATCCCCTGGCATATACTCACGTAACTCTACAAAGTCATATCCCTCTCCTTGAAATATCGATGGATTATTTCCCACCATTTCTGAAAAGACTTGACGACGAGCTCGAACTAAAATTTTTTGCAGTTTACTCACTATCTTGACCTTAAGGTATAGCTACAGTTTCAAGTACTTTTTGAATAATTACATCACTAGTTATACCCTCTGCCTCTGCTTCATAAGTTAAAACTATACGATGTCTCATAAGTTCTTTAACAATATATGCTACATCAACTGGCGTTACATAATCTTTACCACGCATAAATGCCATGGCTTTTACAGCCTTAAACATATCTATACTCACACGAGGTGATGCACCAAACTGAATATACTCAGCTATTTTATCAAGACCATACTCTTTAGGATTACGAGTAGCGTTTACAAGCTCTATCATATACTCTTCAACTTCTGCATCAATATGAATATTTTTTATACTGTTTTTTAAGTCTACTAAATCTTCAGCACTTAAAACAGTATTTATCTCCTCAAAATCACCTTTAGATATACGTCTTGCAATTTCAAGTTCTTCTTTCTTAGAGTTATAATCAACAACAAGCTTTAGCATAAAACGATCAAGTTGGGCTTCAGGAAGCTGATAAACACCCTCTTGTTCAACAGGATTTTGTGTGGCCATAACAAAGAATGGTGGTTCTAGTTTAAAAGTAGTATCTCCCAATGTTACTTGTTTTTCTTGCATAACTTCTAAAAGTGCAGATTGAACCTTAGCTGGAGCACGATTAATCTCATCAGCTAAAAGTAAATTTGTAAAGATAGGGCCTTTCTTGATTTTAAACTGATTGTTTTGTGGATCATAAATCTCTGCACCTAAAATATCTGATGGAAGTAAGTCCGGTGTAAACTGGGCTCTTTTAAAATTTAAACCCAAAGCCTTCGATAATGCATTAACAGTTGTTGTCTTTGCTAAACCAGGAACACCTTCTATAAGGATATGTCCCTCACACATAAGTGCAATAAGGAGAGAGTCTATCATTTTTTCTTGCCCTACAACTACTTTAGCTACTTCTTTTTTGACATCTTGTATTTTTGTTATCATTACTTTTACGACCTATTTTTAAAGTTATTTGATAGTATATATCCTTTGAGTTAATCATTACTAAATCAATTGTTTCATAGTCAAAAAAATAAATATTTAAATTTCTTTTCAAATCCCTTGACATTAAAATCTTTTTCCCCTATAATTCCACCCTCTTAACAATAAGAGATTAAGTCTTGTTAGCTCAGCTGGTAGAGCACGTCACTTTTAATGATGTGGCCGATGGTTCGAATCCATCACAGGACACCACTTTTACAATATGTTGGCCCCGTCGTCTAGCGGTTAGGATCCATGGTTT
>Ga0256826_1001410_pt1 | contig 14928 bp, 16 predicted proteins | sample CV79metaG_FD_185975 | JGI IMG/M metagenome (GOLD analysis project Ga0256826, IMG submission 185975) | Hydrothermal vent microbial communities from East Pacific Rise, Pacific Ocean - CV79 | ecosystem: Environmental > Aquatic > Marine > Hydrothermal vents | place: Pacific Ocean: East Pacific Rise...
TGGAATTTAGGTCTAATATTTTTGTAGTTGTAACTTTGTCTCATAATTCTCATACTTTTTCACTGCTGAAAAGTATGCAAACAAGCATTTTTAGCGGCTTCACACCCGATAGCTATCGGGTACCTTCACTCCATAAAAAAGTTTACTAAAAGATGCAGACTCGCGTTGCTCAAACAAGTGCATCTTTTTTAACGTAAACCTTTTTATTCCAATCAGTGCTGCAGATGCTAAAAAAAGAGCCTAAAAGGTGACGCATTGATTCATGTTAAAACAAAGTTTTAATCCCTGCCCAACTGTTAGATGGTTTTAAGTGCAGGTGTCGCAAAAATACCATTTACCATTTACCATTTACCATTTACCATTTACTTTGCCAAAGGCAACGCTCTAATCCCAAAAATCCGTACCCGAGGGGGCAGACCCTGGGCAAACTGCTCTTTGCTCTTAAATTCGTGACATTCGTGTAATTAGTGGATAATCGCTCTTGATCTTAGGCTCTTGCTTATTTACGAAGGTGACCTCTTAAAAGATCTCTGGTACAAAGGCAACCGGTATGGGGTCATAAAGGTGTACTTCTACTGCATCACTTTCAACACCTTTTGTAAGCTCATAAGGTACATATAAAAAACGTCCCCCTATCTTGTTATCGCGTTTGCTACGCTCTTCAAGATGGACACGAATACCATTTTCTTTTTGTGGTTTGTAGTGCGCTGGGATGCTTACTGCTGCGAAGATGGCAATAGCATCGATTGTACTGTTTTTAGTTACTTCTACTTTAAGTTGATCCATCAACCATATATAGGTATCTTCAAGTGTTGTTGGTGCTTCAAGTGTAACGACTTCGTTTAAGTTGTTTAGTGTTAGTGCAAAAGGGTGGACTCGTTGGTGATGTGCTAACTGCTCTTTGGCAAGGATTACACCATTATTGACCATGTTAAAAAGTTGCTCTTCATTCATTGATATACTCTGTTTTTTTGAGTATTTTAACACAAAACTTATCAGCTCTTTAAGTTTATATGCTTTTATAGCTTCCTTAAGTATAAACACATATAATAATAAAACAACATGAGAGAACACCCGCTTTTGTGGGTTTTAACTCAAAACTATACAAGGTATGATCAATGATGCAAAAACTAGACATGAGTTCTGATGAGTTTGCCAAAGAGCTAGAGAAAACTAAAAAGTTTACAAACAAAGTCAACAAGCAGTTTGGATGGGTTTATAACCCTAACGAAGATGTAAACGAAGGTGTTATTATGGGGCTTGCACGCCATAAAATGCTTTATGGTAAACGTTACTGCCCATGTTTTATGGTCATTGAAGATGAAAATGGAAAGCATGTTAGTGCTGACAATCGTACCTGTCCATGTCCTCCAGCGATTGAAAAAGAGATCCCTGAAGAGGGTAAGTGTCACTGTGGAATCTTCTGTACTCCAGAGTACGCAGCTACTCACGATCAGTAGTCTCAACCACTGTTTATAGCAAAACTTAGCTCTTGGTGCAGCCGTGCACTGTCAGCTAAATATTTTGCATAAACAGTACTAACCTTTCTATCGTTATCACGTTTATCTTTTTTGCTAATTTCTTCTAATTTACTTGCTTAAGGTCACTCATAAAAATCTCTGTGTTTATCGCTACTTCCCTTGATGGCAAAGGCTTTGGCTATCAGGAACTATATGATAGTTGTGATCTTTCAAATAAATAGTGTTTTAAACACTTTTTGACTCTTTTTATCTTCTTTATTATCCACAAGTGACCAAAGTAACGCCACATTGGCCTCATCTTCAAACAATGTTTTTTTAAGGTCTTGAAAGTCTATACTGATCAAGACCATGTCAATGTCGATCTCTAGTTGGGCTTTAGCATCATTACTGAGAAGCGCAAAGTTGCTTGGTTTAGGGTAGGTGTTGGCTAAAGATTCATAGATCTCTTCTAAACAGTACTCTTGGTCGAGGTCATTGGTGAGTTTAGGTAGGTATTGTGCAACAATATGAATGAGTGCAGGGTGGTTGGCGTGTTTTAAAATCTCTTGTTTTGTCATACGCTATTATACTGCGTATGACTTAGAGAAAGTGCGAAGATTAATCTTCAGGAATAAACTTGATCGAGGTGTAGTTAACACAGTGGCGTGTGTTTTTAGCGGTAAGGTGCTCTCCGTTAAAGACATGACCTAAGTGCCCACCACAGTTGTTACAGACGATCTCTACACGGTGTCCATCAGCATCAGGTACACGTTTGACTGCACCAGGGATCTCATCATCAAAACTTGGCCATCCACAGTGTGAGTCAAACTTGTCTGTTGTGGAGTAGAGTGGGGCGTTACATTGACGGCAGATATATTCACCCGCACCTTGGCTCTGAAACTCTTCATACTCAGCACCAAATGGACGCTCTGTGCCTTTACGTAAGATGACGTACTCTTCTTCAGGGGTTAATGTATTGTATTCGATGGGGAGTTCCTTAAGTTGTAGTTGATCTGCTTGAGCGCTTAATGCTCCGAGCAATAGTAGTAGTGATAGTACAATCTGCTTCATTATAAATCCTTGTGGTTTTTGAGTTGGTCTCGATATATAGGTATTGTAAAAGGTTTAGATAAACCTTTTTGAAACAAAGGCGTTACCTGTGCTCTGTTTTGATTTTAATGTTTAGGTTGAGTGTTTTTGTAGTTGTAACTTTGTCTCATAACTCCCATACTTTTTCACTGCTGAAAAGTATGCAAACAAGCATTTTTAGCGGCTTCTCACCCGATAGCTATCGGGTACCTTCCTTACGCAAATAGTCTTACTAAAAACTGCAGACTCACTACGTTCAATAAGGTCTACGGCGTTGATGCTACGCATAACAACTCTGTTTCCAAGACTAAAAAAGTAAAGCAGTTTACTTTTTCTTAACGTCTCTCATTCTTAACGTAAGACTATTTACTCCAGTCAGTGTTGCAGATGCTAAAAAGAAGAGCCTAACAGGTAACGCATTGATTAATGTTAAAACGAAGTTTTAATCCCTGCCCAACTGTAAGATGGCTTTAAGTTGAGGTGTCGCAAAAATACCATTTACCATTTACCATTTACCATTTACCATTTACCATTTACTTTGCCATTTACTTTGCCATAGGCATCGCTCGAATCCTACTAATCCCAATAATAGCCAAGGGGCTAGACCCTCTGTGGGAAAATTGCTCTTGCTCTACTCTTTTTACTCGTAATCTGCGTCAATCAAACTAATCTGCTGACAAACTGCTCTTCGCTCTTAAATTAGTGTAAATTCGTACCCGAGGGGGCAGAGCCTGAAATCCGTGGATAATAGCTCTTGCTCTTGCTCTTTCATTCAAAATTCAAAATTAAACATTCAACATTGCCAAAGGCTACTTCTGGTAGATCTCTGGGTAGTCGGTTTTCCATCTTCTATGCATCCAGAACCAATGTTTTGGCTCTTCTAAGATGACATCACTTAGCCATGTGGTGATGTTTTGTGTGGTAATACGAAGGTCCTCTTTGTCATCACCTGTTTGTGAGACAGCGACCTCTTCAAAGATCTTGACACGGTAGTTTTCGTGGTCATCAGTATAAGAGATGATGGGAACTAAAGCTGCACCAAACTTTTGCGCTAAGTAGGCAGGTGTAGTGATCTGACGGGTTGGTTTGCCTAAAAAGTCGACCATAATACCATCGCGTTCACTTACATTAGTATCAATGAGTAGTGCGGTGGCTTCTTTGGCCCGCATACGTTTTATCAGGGCTTTGAGGGCTCCATGACGCTCAGCATAGGTCATCTTAAAATGTTTACGTGCACTGAGAAGGTACTCTTGAAAGTAGAGATTACTCATCTTTTTGTAGATGATCATAATAGGAGCAGCTAAAGCACTTCCTGCACTTCCAACCACTTCCCACTCACCATAATGAGAGGTAACAAAAACAATAGGTCGGTTTTGTCTTTGTAGCTCTTTGACGATCTCAAGGTTCTCAAAAGTCACCTTTTTTTCAAGGGTCTCAAGAGACATGTAACGCCCCTCCATGGTAAAAAGAAAGTTAAAAGCAAGGCTCTTGTATCCATTACGACTAATCTCTTCAACAAAGGCTTCATCAAGCTCTTTACCGTAGACAAACTCAAGGTTTTGACGCACAATACGACGATGTTTTTTGTCGATATGGTAGGCTAAAGTTGCCAAGCCTGAGAAGAATGCCTTACGCCATGAATGTGGCAATATCATCAAAAATTTTTCAAAGAGTCTAAAAATATAATAACCAATCACTAAAGTACCTTATTCATCTGTATTTAAGCAGTTATTATAACGCATTAGCACCTGTTTTAGCTATAATCACACTTATAATATAGATCTCAAAAAGATCTACAAGGAAACAGTATGCACTTTGATCAACTTGGATTAAACAACGATATTTTAAACAACATCAAACACCAAGGCTATGAAGAGGCAACTCCTGTTCAAGAACAAGCTATCCCCGTAGCATTAGACAAAAAAGATATCTTAGCAAGTGCACAGACAGGTACAGGTAAGACCGCTGCTTTTGTTCTTCCTATGTTACAACGTCTGATGCAAGATCGTAAAAATGAGGGTACACACCTTCTACGTGCACTCATCTTAGTCCCTACTAGAGAACTTGCTATGCAGGTGGGTGATAGTGTTGAAGCATATGGTCAAAACTTACCATTTAAAAGTATCAAGCTTTATGGTGGTAAGAAGATGTCTACAGAGGTTAGTCGCCTTGAAAAAGGGATGGATATCATCGTAGCCACACCTGGACGTCTTTTTGAACATGTTCAAGAGGGAAGTGTTAAGCTCAGTGACATCAACTACTTTGTCTTAGATGAAGCAGATCGTATGCTAGATATGGGTTTCATCAATGAGATCCGTGTTATTAGTGAAGCACTAGTCAAAGGACGTCAGACCATGATGTTCTCAGCAACGTTTAACCCTAAGGTTGTGAAGCTTGGTAAGTCACTTCTACGTAAGCCAAAGATCATTGAAGTGGCCCGCCAAAACACAACTGCTGAGACCATTACGCAAAAAGTACACTTTATCAACACAGACCAAAAACTTGACCTACTCTCTTTTATGATTGGTTCACAAAACATGCAACAGGTCATTGTCTTTACCCGTACCAAAGAGGGAAGCAATGAGATCGCTGCAGAACTGACTGCTGCTGGACTTCCTGCAACAGTGATTCATGGTGACATCACGCAAGCCAAACGTACCAAGGCTCTTGCGCAGTTTAAAGAGGGGAAGTTCAGAGTTCTGGTTGCAACTGATGTTGCAGGACGTGGACTCGATATCCCAGACATGGATTATGTGGTCAACTACGAGCTTCCAACAGTTGCGGAAGATTATGTGCACCGTATTGGCCGTACAGGTCGTGCGGGTAAAAGTGGTATTGCTATCTCTTTAGTCTCAGCTATGGATGTGGCTTACTTCTTAGAGATCGAAAAGCTTATTAACCTTAAGATGGAAGAGATCAAGACAGAGGGTTATACCTTTGATGAACGTATTCCTGATCGTGGTGAACAGAACAACCAACGTCACCGTGTTAAAAATGCAAAGATCCGTAAACACACTAAAGATAAGCCTAAAAAGAAGAGCTATGCTTCTAAACAAAAAGCGGTCAAATCTACCAAACGTAACCGCTACGCATAGGCCCAAACATGAAAGCCATCTTCTTACTCCTTTGGCTCTCACTGATGACACTAAGTGCTACAGTAATCTCTACTGGAGCACAAAACACTAAAGCCTACCTCTCTGCGCTTCAAAACAAAAATATCGCTGTGGTTGTTAACCCATCTTCAACACTTAACCACCAACACCTTGTTGACTTTCTACAGTCTCAAAAGATCAATATTGTTAAGATATTTGCCCCAGAACATGGCTTTAGAGGTACTGCGGATGCAGGTGAACACCTTAAAGATGGTGTGGATCTTAAAAGTGGTTTGAGCATCATCTCTCTTTATGGCAAACATAAAAAACCGACACCACAAGATCTTGAAGGTGTTGACATCATCTTGTTTGATATCCAAGATGTGGGGGTACGTTTTTACACCTATCTTTCTACACTACATTACATCTTAGAAGCAGCCGCTGAAAATGGGGTGAAGGTCATCGTACTAGACAGACCTAACCCTAACGGAGGTCGTATTGATGGTCCTCTTCTTCAAAAAGAGTTCCGCTCTTTTGTAGGGCTTCATCCTGTACCCATTTTGTATGATATGACCATAGGTGAGTATGCCTTGATGATCAATGGTGAAAGATGGCTTAACGGGGGCATCAAAGCAGATCTTGAGGTGATCCCTCTACAAAACTACCATCATGGTGATTTTTACACATTGAGCATCAAGCCTTCACCAAACCTGCCCAATGATCTCTCCATCGCACTCTACCCCTCGCTTACTTTTTTTGAAGGGACAAACTTCTCCGTAGGGCGGGGTACAAGCAGACAGTTTCAACTTTATGGCGCACCAACTTATAAAGATAAAAATTTCTCTTTTGTACCAACACCCCAAGCAGGTGCCAAGTACCCCAAACATCAAGGCAAACGCTGTTATGGGGTTGACTTGAGCTATCTTGATGCCCACAAAGAGCACGCAAGAGGAAGCTTGAACTTAGCGTACCTTCTTGATGCTTACCATCAAAGCAGTGACAAAAAAGGCTTTTTTCTGAACAAAGGAGGCTTTTTCGATAAGCTCTCAGGAAGTGATCGTTTAAGAGAGCAGATCATGGCAGGTGAGAGTGAGGCTAAGATTAGAGCTTCATGGCAAAAAGATCTTGATGCATTTAAAGCGATTCGAGAGCAGTACCTTCTCTATCCCTAAGGCTTTTGCGATAAAATAAAAAGCATAAATATGTAAGTATAGAGAAGGAGTATGATGCACAGCAGTTTTGCCACCATAGACTGGCTTGTCTTTGGCTCATACTTTCTTCTTTTAGCTTTAAGTTCTTACCTCTTGAGTCAACAAAAGGTGGCGAACTCTCGTGACTACTTTGTAGGTTCAAACACGATGCCGATGTGGGCAGTCGCTATCTCGGTCTTAGCTACTTCACAGTCAGCCGCGACCTTTATGGGTGGTCCAGAGTTTGCTTTCTCTAAAGATCTTACCTTCTTAGGTTTCTTCTTCTCTGCTTTGATTGCAGTTATCTTTGTAGCGAAGGTCTTAGTACCCCGTTTTTACGCCATTAAAGCGGTGACGGTTTATGAGCTTTTAGAGATCCGTTATGGTGCTTCTGCTAAACGGTATGCAGGTGTGATGTTCTTAGTGGGACGTCTCTTTGCTAGTGGTGCCCGTCTCTACATCGGTGCATTAGCAGTCTCTATGATCCTCTTTTTAGACATCTCTTTTATGCATGTGCTCATCTCTGTTATCACCTTGATGTTGGGTGCACTCGCTTATACTTATTATGGTGGGGTGAAGTCGGTCATCTACTCGGATGTCATTCAGGCAGTGACCTACATAGGTGCGGCGGTGATGGTCTTACTCTACCTCTATAGCTCACTAGAGAGTGATATGAGTACCATCTATAGTGTTTTAGAAGCAGAAGGGAAGCTACGCCTGATTGATGGTAGTTTTGATATCACGGGAGCTTCGAGCTTTAACTTTTGGGCATTGATGAGTGGTTGGTTACTGCTCAATATCGCAGCTTATGGACTAGACCAAGACATGACGCAACGTGTATTGACCTGTAAAAACAAAGAGGAGGGCGAACGTGCGCTGATCTTCTCCGTGTTGATGACCATTCCTGTTGTGGTGATCTTCTTATTGATAGGGTTGTTACTTTACCTCTTTTATATCCACCCAGACTTCTCTCAGATCACGAGTGGAATTGACCGTGATTTTGATGGAGAGAAGGTGACCATCTTGATGTATTACATCTTAAATGAACTCCCTGATGGTCTTCGTGGTTTGGTGACAGTCGGTGCTGTGGCTGCGGCACTCTCAAGTACCAACTCTGTCTTGAGTGCGATGAGTTCAGTGGCCATTGAAGATCTCTATAAGCCATGGAAAATGGCTCAAGGCAAGGTCTCAGAGATGCACTTTGTGAAGATGGCACGCTTAAGTGTTTTGGGTTTTGCACTGCTTTTGGTGATGATGGCGATGTTGAGTTTTTACTGGCAACGTTACAGTGAACTCTCTCTTTTAGGATTTGCTCTAGGTGTGATGGCCTTTGCTTACTCTGGTCTTTTGGGTGTCTACTTCTCTGCGATCTTCACACAACGTGGTAACAGGGTCTCTGTCTTAGCAGGACTCATAGGTGGTTTTACAACGGTGCTTCTTCTACAACCTTATGTGTTAGGGAGTATCACAACATTAAAGTTAGGTTTCTCATGGCAGATCTTGATTGCGACTCTAGTCGCTTTTATGATTGTGCAGATGGGATCTACAGATAAAGGAAGCAAATGAGTCGTTACTACATAGGGATGATGTCAGGAACAAGTATGGATGGTGTGGATGTGGCACTCTGCGAGATTGATGAGAACCAATGTAAGCTGGTGGCTTCTTTGTCTTACCCCTTAGAGGTAAGCATGAAAGAGGAGCTTTTGTTGATGATCAACAAAGAGACCACTTTACAAAAAGTAGGGGCGATGCATCAGCGTTTAGGATGTTTGTTTGCTCAGGCGGCTCAAGCTTTGATGCAACAAGAGAAGGTCTCTGCAGATGAAGTGATCGCTATAGGCTCTCATGGCCAGACACTTTGGCATGACCCTCAAGGCAAAGAACCTTTTAGCCTTCAACTGGGTAATGCCAATGTCATTGCAACAGAGACGGGTGTTGATGTAGTGAGTGACTTTAGAGGTAAAGATGTTGCTCTTGGAGGTGAGGGTGCTCCTTTCGCTCCTGCCTTTCATCACTTCTTGTTTCATGATTTAGAGACAAAGGTTGGTGTTATCAATATTGGCGGTATGTCAAATCTCTCTATCTTAGATGATGAGATGATTGGTTACGATACGGGACCTGGCAATGTCTTGATGGATCTTTGGGTGAGTAAGCAAAAGAACTTTGGTTATGATGAAAATGGTGTTTGGGCAAAGGCAGGAAAGGTAGATCAACGCCTTTTAAAGACGCTTTTAGCTGATCCTTATTTTGAGAAAGAGCCACCTAAAAGTACAGGCAGAGAGCTCTTCAATCTTGAATGGTTAGGCAAGATCTTACGGAGTAACCGTGCGGTCTCTACAGAAAATGTTCAAGCTACACTCTTAGAGTTTACGGTACAAAGTATTGCTCAAGAGGTACGCAAGTATGCTTTAGAGCAGTTGATGGTCTGTGGTGGTGGTGTTAAAAATGGCTTTTTGATGCAGCGACTTCAAGAGGCTCTCGAAGGAATTCCAGTCTGTTCAACAGATGCTTATGGTATTGATGCTGAGCAGATGGAGGCGATGCTGTTTGCATGGCTCGCGTATAAACGTGTACATCGTGAAAAGGTTGCTCTCAAGATGATCACAGGGGCCAAAAGAGATGGGGTCTTAGGGAGTCTGTATGCAAAAGATTAAGCAGTGGTTAGCGCAGAGTCCTTTTAGAGACTATAGCATTGAAGTAGCCTCAGAAGATGCCAGTTTTAGACGTTACTTTAGGTTGCGTTTGGGCAAGGAGAGCCTCATCATGATGGATTCTTCATTAGAAAAAGAGTCGCTCAAACCTTTTGTGGATGTCACAGAACGTCTCTTAAGTGTAGGTGTTCATGCTCCACGCATCTTAGCGTCTGACCTCGATGCAGGCTTTTTGATCCTAGATGATTTGGGCTCTGTGCAACTGCTTGACATCTTAAAAGAGAGCAACTACTTAAGTTACTACTCTTTAGCCCTTGAAGAGATACTGAAGATGCAACAAGCTGAGATCAGTGGCCTTCCTGTGTATGACAGAGACTTTTTGAAGTTTGAGATGGCGTTGATGCAGGAGTGGTTTTTAGAGCAATATGTTGATGTAAGCTTGAGTGTTGGTGACAAAGAGATGATCGCAGAGACTCTAGAGAATATTGCGACCGAGGTACTCAGACAGCCTCAAGGCTACTTTGTTCACAGAGACTTTCACTCACGTAACATCATGGTGACAGACTCAGGTGTTTTAGGGGTCATTGACTACCAAGATGCCATGCATGGTACCATCACTTATGACTTGGTCTCTCTGCTTCGTGACTTGTACATCGAACTACCACTGCCTTTGGTAGAGCAGCTGGTCTTAGCCTTTAGAGACATTACAGCACCAGAGATTGATGATGTAACTTTCATGCGGTGGTTTGACTTCATGGGGCTGCAACGTCACATCAAGGTCTTGGGTGTCTTTGCCCGTCTGCATCTACGTGATGGTAAAGATGGCTACTTAAAAGATCTCCCCTTAACGCTTAAGTATACGTTAGAGGTCTCTGCGAAGTACCCTCAGACACAAGCGTTACACCAACTTCTCTCTAAGATCACGCTTCCATGAGAGCGATGATCCTTGCGGCAGGTCTGGGAGAGCGGATGCGACCGCTGACTGATGTGACCCCTAAACCTCTTTTGGAGGTGGCAGGTAAACCTCTCATCGTCTATCATCTTGAGAAGCTCTCTCAGGCGGGTTTTAAAGAGGTCATCATCAACATCGCGCACTTGGGGTTTAAGATCCCTGAAGCCTTAGGTGATGGTTCACGTTGGGGTTTAAAGCTTATCTACTCAGATGAACAAGAGGAGGGGGCTTTAGAGAGTGCTGGAGGTATCATCAAAGCGCTACCGCTCTTAGGAAACGAGCCATTTTTAGTCGTCAATGGTGATGTCTGGTCTGATTATGAGTTTAGAGCTGACTTTGCGTTAAAAGATGACTTGGTGCATCTCATTTTGGTCAATAACCCCGAACACAACCCAAAGGGGGACTTTGGACTTCAAGGTGCACGTGTTGTGAGTGAAGCAGAGCAGAAGCTCACCTTCTCAGGCATAGGGTATTATAGTCCTAAACTTTTTGAAGCCTCAGCTTATGGTCGTGCAGCTTTAGCACCACTACTGCGTCAAGCAATGACAGAGGGATTGGTCTCGGGTGAACATCATCAAGGCATTTGGAGAGATATCGGTACACCTGAACGTCTTGATGAGATCGACCAACAAGAGCGCTCTAGACTTTAGTATCTTCTAAGATCTGCTCGATGTCTTGAGCGAGCATTACACCCTCACTCGTGTGGACCATAACATTGTTGGTGTTAAAGATCATCATGGTTGGGAGTTGGTGGATGCCGTAGTGCTCTGCAATAGCGGCACACTCATCAGTATCAATATCTAAGATACTAACATTCTCGTGATCCTCATCAATATCTTCGAGTTCACACTCTAAGGCGTGACATGGATCACACCACTCAGCCCCAAACTTTAAGATCACGGTCTGACCCTTAGCAATCTCTTCAGACATGGTCTGCTCAAAACGCTCTTCTTCAACTTCAATAAATGCCATCATATTTCCTACATATTTAAATCTATAAGAGATTGTAACTAATGATGATTAGGGTAAAATTGATAAAGGTTAATGAAGGAGACTAAGATGATGCAGATGGAGCTAGATGAAGCAAATGGGATGGTACTTATAGCACCAACAGAGCAACTGCGTGAAGAAGACTTTATCACTTTGAGTGTATTGATTGATGGCTACCTTCTCGAACATGAGAAGCTCAATGGCCTCATCATCTACACTAAAGAGTTTCCCGGATGGGACTCTCTCTCCGCACTCTTTAAACACCTTAGCTTCGTTAAAAACCATCACAAACAGATCAGGCGTCTGGCCTTAGTCACAGACTCAGAACTGGTCACCATCTTTGAGAAGATAAGCCAATACTTTGTGAATGTTGAGATCGAGGTCTATGCCTATGATATGTTAGAGTCTGCTAAAGCGTGGATCATCTATGAGTCATAGACTTAAAAAGTGAATATTTTTCTTAGCTTAGTCTAGACTAATTAAAAATATGGTTGGCCATGTAAAAAAACAGAAAAATTGCTATGAAAATGATAAGGGCTTTTTTGGCACTAAAAAATATGCTTTCTTAAGCCTCAATAGCTGCTTTAAACATGAAAAACTTTACAGTGGTTGTGCTAATCATGATGATATCTATTAAGAAAAAGCTCACTCCTACTATCTTAGGGGCTAGTTATCAATATTCAAAGTTTGTCGATATCATCTTTAAAAATTTCATATGCTTTTTCGTTTGTATTGTCTATCATACCTGGACGAATATTGTAAATAATTTGTTGAAGGCTAAACCCTGGTATCCAGATGATACTATCTTCTAGTTTTCCTTTAAAGTAAGTCGTTGGTGCTGGACCTGAATCAATGGTGTATATACCCCATTTCTCTGTTTTTACAATATCTCCTGTAAGAATTATAGTTGTTCCAGATGGAAGCTTTTTTCCTTTATAAGCTTGTAGACATTGGTCACTAGTATTATCTTTTCTATTATTCATACAAAAATAATATTCACCTTTTTTAATTTTAAAAAAAGAGTCAGATGAGTCTCGATATATCTTATAAAATACAATATCGTTTGTAGATGTAATAGAAGTCGGCGGGTAGTAGTTTGGTATGTTTTCTTCATGTAAACCACCACACCCTGTCAATAAGAGTAGTAGTACACTACTTAAATACAAAGGAACTCTTTTATAATCTATGAACATGGAGTATCCTTTTTTTTAATGCATATATTTAACTTTAATAGATAGTGAGTTAATACCTTACCATAGTAAGAAAGTAAATTTTTTGATATTAGGGTTATTATCTAACCTTTTAGTTTAAGTATAAGAGATTTTAAAATTTATCTCAATGTTTATTTGAGCAGATCCACTTTCTTTGATGTTTCTCTCATCTGAAGGATGTATGGAAACGGTTACATCTTTAGGTCTGTATACACCCTTGTTTTTCATAATTTTGTCTATCATTATGTTCTTGTTGAATTTCTTTAGTTTGTTCTTAGTAGGTTGTTTTTTTTGTTCTGTATCTTGAGAGAAATTAAACGTTGTATTGGCAGTAATCTTTCCACTGTCTACTTCTACCCTTGGTAAGCCCATCTCTAGGAAGGTCCTCATTGTAGCTTGTTGCTGTTGTGCTATTTCTAGTCGAATTTGATTCTCATCAGAACTATACTCACCCGTTTGCTTAGCCTCTTTGATATCCTCTTTGGATATCATTTTAGCAAACTCTGTAGATGGCATTTGAGTATACTCTTTCATCTCTAAAAATGATTGATACTGCTCTATTGCTGTGTTGTTAACCGATGCTACAACATCTTCTATTAAAGTGCTTACAAAAGAAGCTAATCTTATCTCAGTCATAATGGACTACTTTATCTCAGCAAGTGGAAAATAGTCTGTTTTAAAGTTTAACTTTACACGTGAATAAAACTTTACTGAACTACCCGTTACATCTCTATGATGCTCGTTTAATGTTCTAACATGAATACGAGTACTTTTGTCTGTAGCGTTTTCTTTTCTATATTTTGATTTTCCAAAAAGTCCAAACATAACGCCTACTTTGGTTTTGTTTTTTGACTTATACTTCTCTTTATGCTTATCTTTGGTTTTAGTTTTGTCTTTAAAGCGCACATCATCTACATGCTGTTCTCTCATTTTAAAGGTTAAGCGAGACTCTATCTCTCCATGATCAACTACTGTGCGCAAAAGTCCCATCTTAACCATGGTTTCTAAAGATTCAAAACGACCAGCCGCAATCTTTTTGGCAACAGCATCGAAAACCTCTTGAGAAGATACCGCTGTTGATTCATCTGCATTGTCACTCGTGCTTGCAAAACTTGGCTCATATACACCTGGTATAGTGAGGTTTTGTGATAATGCAGAGAGTGCAGTATTTGCAATTTGAACTACATCTGAAGATGAAGATGTAGCATCAATAAGCTTGTCATAGGTGTTAGCATTACTTGCATCACTAGCATCTTCTTCCAATAGTTCTGGGAGTGCATGTAAGTAGTTGAGTATCTCCTCATCATCGATATCGTCTGCTGTGTTGTTTATGTAACTTTCTAAACCTTGACGAACACCATTGAGTAACTCCATATAAGTTTCTATCTGTTGTATGTTTGTGTCTAAAAGGGTGTTAAACACCCCTTGTAATAACGAAGTGGTGAAATCCTCAAATGGAATTTCATTTAAAGCTCTTGTTGCTTCATCTACAGCATTTAATGGCATACTTTTCTCCTCAAGATAATATAAATTTAACTATTTGCATTGTAACTTAAAAAAACATAAATATACTTTGTTTAATGAAAAAAGAAATTAGGGATATAAGATGATTTAATTACATTTTATAGTAGCGTTATATAAATTTTATAGGTGAGGAGTAACCCCTTAGTCTCATCTTTTATATCTCCCAGAAGTTGCTATTACATTAAAAAGTATTTGGGGTCAGGTTACCAATATTAATTTTCTACACTACTTTTTCGTAAAACATGACTTATTGTACCTTGTGTTACTCCTAAGACTTTAGCAATCTCATTTTGAGAGTAGCCTAGAGTGACTGCTTTGAGTATGTTAGCATTACGTTCTAGTTTGGTTGTAGTAGGGTGAAACAGCGCTTTAAGGTCTTTTAGTGGTAGCTCTTTTTTAGTGATGGAACTTACTACAAGTCGTGAAGCTTTTTGGATCTCTTTGAGAACATCCTCATCATACCAACTCTCAAAGAACTCAACGCGGTCTTCTACTTTTAAAAACTGTGTGAACATCACTGACTCTTTCAGACATGCTATGGGACTAAGTTGGTTAGTAAAGGCATTGTAAGAGCTGTAAGGGTACTCTTGTAAGCTCTTTACCATCTTTGCTTTGAGTGGGTTAAACTCAATGTATTTTATGAGGGTATAGAGGTAGGCTTCATCTGTCACAAACCAAGACTTGAAACGGCCTTGCCACAAGTGTCCTACACGTTTGTACTTTCTGTTGAAGTAAGCAGCATATTGAGCATTGAGTGCTCTCATAAACT
>Ga0256826_1001411_pt1 | contig 14910 bp, 14 predicted proteins | sample CV79metaG_FD_185975 | JGI IMG/M metagenome (GOLD analysis project Ga0256826, IMG submission 185975) | Hydrothermal vent microbial communities from East Pacific Rise, Pacific Ocean - CV79 | ecosystem: Environmental > Aquatic > Marine > Hydrothermal vents | place: Pacific Ocean: East Pacific Rise...
TCAAAAAGCCATTTTCTACCAATGTAGTTTGCGAGATGTTTCTTAAAGTCAATACTGAAATCAATAGGGGTAAGAAGAGAAAGTAAGTTAAAGTGGTCTCCTTCATTACTAAGCTCTTTATTATGTGTGAGTACATCATAAAGATTATCAATAAATTTAATGTATTCTTTTTTATTAAAATTTGTTCTTAAGTGCTGTATGTCAATATATTGTATTCTACAAATAGATAGAGGAGGAGTAATAAAGTCTACCATAACAGGAATAATTTTTTTCCCATTTATTATAGAAAATGCAAGTTCATTTAAACAGTAGCCATCAGGACGACGTGCTGAGTAAGGTGTTATAAAATATACAATTTCATCAGAATTTTCTATGGCATGTTCAAGTTCAAGTTCCCAATCATCTTTTGCTTTTAGTTCTTCTGAATCAAGCCAGATATCGATATTCTCTTTTTTATTCAAATCTTTTTTTATTTTTTTAATAAAATCAGCATGAATATCATGTCCATAAGAAAAAAAAACTTTCAAACTTTGTCCTTGTTTAGATTTAAGAATTATATATCTTTAAAATCTTCTTTTATTTTAACAAACTGATTAATATTACTTAAAAATAATTCGACTAAAGATGGATCAAATTGTTGACCTGCTTCTTCTTTCAAATATTGAATAATATTTTCTAAATTCCAAGCTTTTTTATAGACTCTATTTGAGGTTAATGCATCAAAAACATCTACTAAAGCTACGATTTTAGAAGGCATAGATATCTCATCTCCCCTGATGCCAAGTGGGTAGCCATTGCCATTATAATGTTCGTGATGTTCATATGCTATAGTTGATGCCATTTTTAATATGGGAAGATTTGAACCTGAGAGAAGTTTGTATCCAACCTCTGTATGTGTTTGCATTATCTTATACTCAGCATCATCAAGTTTAGTAGGTTTTAGGAGTACAGCATCGGGAATAGCGATCTTACCTATATCATGCATTGTTGAAGCAATAAAAACTATTTCAGATTCTTCCTGTGTTAAGCCTGCAAAATTTGCTAGGAGTTTTGAGTAATGGGCTACTCGTCGTACATGGTTTCCAGTCTCTTTAGAGCGTGACTCAACTGATTCCCCCATTCGATATACCAGCTCTCTTTGAGTGCGCTCTATCTCCTCACTTTGAAGAATGGTTTCTGTTATATTATGACGAAGTGCTATATATTCAACTAAATTTCCTTTATTATCATAAATAGGAGATATAGAAGCATGAACCCAATATATATCACCATCTTTACATTTGTTCTTGACAATGCCATTCCATGTTTTCCCGGATTCTATAGTCTTCCATAGTTGATTAAAAGCTTCTTTTGGAGAATCTTCATGTCTTATTATATTATGAGGTTGACCTATAAGTTCTTCTCTCTTGTATTTAGAGACTCTACAAAATGTATCATTAACATAAGTAATACGACCAAATCTATCAGTTTTAGAGACTATGGAGTTGGGGTTATTATCTATAACATTTTTATAACTTTTAAGAAGTTTTTGTTCTGCTATTAATTTTTTTGAAAGTAAAATAGCAACTATGAGAATGATAAGTAATAGCACAGAACCAATTACCCATAAAACAAAGTGTCTCATTGCAATACTTTTTGCATCATTCATTGAATCTGACACAATAGTATTGATATGCTTGAGCTCTTCTATAGTACTTTTTCTAATGGTATTTACACTGTAAGAAGAAGTCTCAAACCATTTAAGTGGTTCCATGTCGATATTTTTAATCAGTTTATTATTTATACTAGAGATATTAGTTATTTTATTTATGATTAAATTTGTGACTTTAATACTCTCTTGTTCAAATGAAAGTGGAAGTTCAATATTGTTTTTAACACTGATATAGTGATTTTCAAAGTTGCGTTTTAGAATGATTATTTCATCATATTCCTGTCTAGAGATTGTTTTTGTAGCTAAAATACCACTGATAAGTCCTCTTAATTGACCTGCCGTTTCTTGCATTATATTTAAGTGATTATAGTAATACAAAGAGTTCTTTATGTCTGAATTTGTAGTTTTAAGTATAAGCATCTCTGACTGATGGAGTAGAGTTTTTATAAGGTCCGTATAGTTCATAAATGCTTTTAAACTAGGAGTATTAGTTGTATTTACTGTTGTAATTGCTTCTTGGCGCTTAATATTTAACTGTGCGGTATCTATATGTTTTGATGCTATGTCAATAGATAAGTCTGTTTTCTTTTTCTGTGCATCTAAAGCAAGTGCATACTTAGTAGATTTATTGTAATAATATATAGACGAGAGACCTCTCTCTTTTTGTAACTGTGTAATTATTTCATCAATATACGTTAGTTGTGCAAGCTTATTTTGTACTAGTTCGATGTTCTTTATATTTTTACTATCATTTATATAGTCACTTATTGCGCCATAAAGTGCAATGACAAAAAAGATGATTAACATACTAAATAAAAGTATCTTTCTACTGTTAACCATATAAAACCCTTATACTATATATAAATTAATAATATTATACCATAAAAAATAGTTGATTGACATCCACTCAACTCTTGTGATATAATCACACTTAGACAATATAAACAATTTGATAGGAAGAAATTATGGCAAAGTCATTATATGAAACACTTGAAATAAATGAGAGTGCAAGCGAATCAGAAATAAAAAAAGCATATAGAAAATTAGCACGTCAGTATCATCCTGATGTAAACAAAGACCCCGGTGCAGAAGAAAAATTTAAAGAGATTAACTCTGCATATGAAATTCTTAGCGATAAAGAGAAAAAACAGCAGTATGATATGCATGGTGACTCTATGTTTGGTGGTCAAAACTTTCACGACTTTTCACGTAGTCATGGGGGTGCAGGTGCAGGAAGTATGGAAGATATACTCCGTGAAATGTTCTCAGGTGGCGGTGGATTTGGCGGAGGTGGCTTCGGTGGTGGAGGTAATCCATTTGGTGGTGGTGGATTTCATCAAGAACCAAATCTCGATATTGAGACAAATGTAACAATTCCTTTTGTAGTATCAATACTTGGAGGTTCACACTCTGTAGCTGTAAATGGAGATAGATTTGACATTAAAATTCCTGCGGGAGTTAACAGTGGTGAAAAGATGAGAGTTAAAGGCAAAGGACACTCTCAAAATGGTCGTGCTGGTGACCTGTTCTTAAAAATAACTGTCTCATCTAGTCCCGATTATGAAAGAGAGGGTGATGACTTAGTTAAAGAGTTTAATGTACCACTTAGTGCAGCACTCTTTGGTGAAAAAATAGCGATAGAGACCTTAGAAAAAGAGATTAAACTCAAAGTCCCTGCAAATACAAAAAATGGTCAGCGTTTTCGTGTCAAAGAGATGGGTGCTATGAACCGTAAAACTAAAACGAGAGGAAATCTCTACTTAAGAGCAAATATTGTGCTTCCAAAAGTTGAAGATTTAGACAAAGATTTAGTTGAAATGATGAAAGAGAAACTTCCTAAGGAGTAGAAAATGATACACAAGTATGATGAACCAGTATATCTAATAAGCATCGTTGCTAAAATCTTAGAAATACACCCTCAAACACTACGTCAGTATGAACGCGAAAACCTAATCTGTCCTTCTCGATCAAATGGACGAATTAGATTATACTCTGAGCGTGATGTTGATAGAATAAAGCTTATTTTACGTTTAACACGTGAACTAGGGGTAAATCTTGCAGGGGTAGATATAATTTTACGTTTAAAAGAGAATGTAGATGGTATGGAAAAAGAGATAGCTGAACTTCGTCATGAAGTGCAAATAGCTAAAAATTCTCACTCTGTGTCACCAGATAAAGCATTAGTTACAACGAGAAGTATTTACGAGATGATAATTTTTGAGGATAAATAAAAGAGTATAATTACTCTTTTAACCTCTCAATTTTAGCTCCAACACCCTCTAACTTTTTTTCTAAAGAGTCATAACCACGATCAAGGTGATAGATACGGTGAATATTTGTCTCACCCTCTGCAACTAAAGCAGCTAAAACAAGTGCTGATGAAGCTCTTAAGTCTGTTGCCATCACATCAGTAGCACTAAGCTGTGTTTTTCCATTTACAGTTGCTGTATGCCCATTTAGCGATATGTCAGCACCCATTCGTTGTAGCTCACTAACATGCATAAAACGATTTTCAAAGAGTCTCTCTTCTATAATTGAAACGCCATTAGCTTGTGTTGCTAGTGCCATAAACTGAGCTTGCATATCTGTTGGAAAAGCAGGATACTCTTGAGTAACTATTTTAACAGGTTTAATCTCATCACCTGGATGAATAGTTATAGAGTTCTCAGTTAAAGTAAAACTACTTCCCATCTCTTCTAGTTTTGAAAGAACTGCTCCAAGATGTTTTGGTTCTACATTTTGAAGTGTTATTTCAGATTTTGTGATAGCACCAGCACAAAGGTAAGTACCCGCTTCAATACGATCAGGAATAATAGCAAACTCATTAATATTTAAAAGTTCTCCATCACTTCCATCAATGATTAAAAAAGCAGTACCAATTCCCTCTATTTTAACACCACTTGCTTGAAGTACTTCACATAGTTGTACAACTTCGGGCTCACGTGCAGCATTTGTAATGCTAGTTTGACCATGAGCAAGAGCCGCTGCCATAACAATGTTAGCAGTCCCCGTAACAGTTATCTTATCAAAAATAATATTACAGCCTGTGAGACCTTGTGGTGCTCTAGCTTCAATATATCCAGCTTTTATTTCTATATTTGCACCCATCTGCTCTAATGCTTTTAAATGCAGATCAATAGGACGTTGACCAATAGCGCAGCCACCAGGAAGAGAAACTTCACAGTGACCAAAACGAGCAAGAATGGGACCAAGTACCAAAATAGAAGCACGCATTGTTTTAACAATGTCGTAAGTTGCTTTTGTATCATTAAGTTCTCTTGTATCAACAAGCACATTCTCATCTAAAAAGTTAACTTTTGCACCGAGATTTGTCAGAAGTTTGAGTAGTGTTCTTATATCTGCGACATGAGGTAAGTTTTTGATTGATATGGGGTTTTTAGCTAAGATAGTCATAGCTATAAGAGGGAGAGATGCATTTTTTGCACCAGAAATATTTATTGTACCATCGAGCGATTTAACACTCTGTGCTTTTAAGTAGTCCATGAGTCTCTTTAATGATTATTTAATTATAGGTATTATATCTAATTATTTATTTTATACTCTTGTATAAACTTTATAAATGTATCTTTGTCAATAGGTTTTGAGTAGAAGTACCCTTGAAGAAGGTCACACTCCATATTTTGAAGCATATCTACATGCTCTTGAGTCTCTACACCTTCGGCAACAGTTCTAAGTCCTAGTGAGTGAGCCATAGATATAATAGTCTGAGCAATGACTCTATCTTCATCATCTTCAACAATGTTTGTTATGAATGATCTATCTATTTTTAGTGTATCAATAGGGAACTTTTTAAGATATGCTAAAGATGAGTGTCCTGTCCCAAAGTCATCAATAGCTATAGAAACACCAAGCTCTTTAAGCTCCTGAAGAATTCTCATTGTATTTGTCATATTTGACATTGAAATGCTTTCTGTAATCTCAAATTCAATCTGTGATGGATCTATATCATATTTTTTCAGTGTTTTAGATATAAAAGGGACAAGTGAAGTGTCCTGAAACTGGCGTGCAGAGAGATTTATCGCCATTTTAGTACCTACAAGCCCAATCTCATTTAACTCTTTTAGCATTGCTATTGATTGGTCTGTAATTATATTTCCAAGTTCTATCATAAGTCCAGTACTCTCAGCCATATATATAAAATTATCTGGAAAGATAAGTCCATTTTTTGGATGGTTCCATCGAACAAGTGCTTCAGCACCTAAAATATTTTTTGTTTGAGCATCCACTTTTACTTGGTAGTATACTTGAATCTGCTCTTTTGTTTTTACAGCTTCTGTGAGGTCTTGTTCTAGGTTGAGTTGCTTATCTACAAAGTTACCCATAGTTTCTGAGTATATTTTATATCGATTTCGTCCGTCGTTCTTAGCTTCATACATTGCGGTATCTGCATTACGAATAAGTTCATCACAAGTATCTCCATGTTCAGGAAAAACGGCAACTCCAATACTTGAAGTGATGTAGAGTTGATGTGTACCAATATTATGTTTATGTTCTAAAGATTTTTGAATTTTAGAAGCAAATTTTTCCACATCTTCTACTCTTTTGATAGAAGATAGAAGAATGACAAACTCATCACCACCAAGACGAGAAAGAGTGTCCGAGTTTCTTGTTTGAGCCTTTAAAATATTTGATATATAAACAAGAAGTTCATCTCCTACACTATGGCCTAGTGTATCGTTTATAAGTTTAAAGTGATCTAGATCTAAAAATATCACACCCATTTTTTCTTCAGTTCGTTTAGCACTTTGTATAGATTTTAACATTCTATCTTTGAGTAGTGTACGATTTGCTAAGCCAGTTAGTGAATCAAAATAGGCAAGTTTTTCAATAATTTGTTTATTTTGAACATCATTAGTAATATCCATACTAATAGCAGTTATTTTAGTGTCTGTATCTTTCTTTTTTCTAACTTTTCCTTTAGTCAAAATGTAAATATCTCTATTGTTGGCTAAAGAGAGTTTATACTTTATGCTAAATTTTGATCCTTTGATAATTGAGTCGTTGATAATATCTTTAATCCTCTGTAGATCATCTGTTGAAATTAGGTTTAAGAAGTCATTCCATGTAAACTTGACACTCTGTTTCATACCTAAAATCCGGTAGTATTCATCACTAAGTGAAAGCTCGTGAGTCACTATATTGTACTCAAGACTTCCAACTTTTGCCATCCTTTGTGCATCTTTGAGGTGTCCCTGACTTAGAAGGAGTTGAGAGTTTAACTTTTTTGTGTTATCTAAAAATTCTATAATCTTTTCTATCATAGTATTCGCTGATTGTGAAATAGAGAAAACTTCATCTCTTGTGGAAGTTGTTAAGTTTAATTTTTGTGGTTTTTGAGGATTGAAATCTTTGAGAGATTGATCTAAAATAGAAAGGTTTTTTAGAGATTTATATAAAAAATAAGTTAGAGCTAAAAGAGAGAAAGAAAAGCCTAAAATACCCCAAAAGAACCATAAATTGAAATTGTTCATATACTCTTCATAAGAGTCATTTGAGTAAACAATAGTAAGGGTGCCTATTTTAGTCTCTGTTGCAGGATCAAGAAGATCTTGTACATTAATAAGCTCATGGTTCTTCTCATGATCTTCAATACTCAAAGAGTATTTCGAAAAAGCATACTCCTTTTGCTGTAAATCATTAGATATTTTGACAAGAAGTACATTTTTATTAGAGAGTGCCTTATTAGCTATTTCAGCTATTGCCTCATCAAAGCTATAGCTGATATTTAGTCCTAATGGCTCAGCAATATTATCTGATATTAGTGCTACTTTGTCTTTTTCTAAATCCATATAAGAGTCAGTAAAAAGACTCTTTACCACAAAGGTAACAAAAAATATAAAGGCGAATGTAAAAAGTATAATATGTAGAGTTGTTCTAATTGTAATTGAGTTAAAGTTTATTTTCATAGTTACAACTAGGCCTTATAAACTCTATAAAAGTTAAAACCTCTAATCTCTAAATGGAGAGGAATACGTGAACCCAACTCTCTAGTATAGATAGTAGATATATTTATAAGGACAGGTCTAAGTGCAATTTTATGTGTTTTAATAGCTTCTAAATTTAGTAAAGGTTTTATTTTTTTTGACACATTAAGAGATATCATAACACCATGTTTTAGATCTTCATTGAGGTATGAAAATGTAAGGGCTCCATTTGAGGCCGCTTTTTGAACAACTGTTTTGACAAGCTTACTCTTACTTGGTAGAAGATAGTATATATTTGCTTCGCTATTTTGAATGTTTTTATAGTTAACAAGTTTTGCTTGGACAGAATAACTTTTAATACCATTTTTATATCTATCTTCAATAAGGCCTTTTAGCTTTTTAGCATGTTTATAAGCATTACTTTCATACATGATGGCTATTGTTATAGTGTTGTTTTTAAGTTTATCTTTAAATTTGTAGTCCATAAGATAAATCTTTGGAACAAGTGTCGCATGTACTTTTAAAAGGGAATCGTTAATACTTAGTGCAAATATAGAGGATGTAAGTATTAGTAATAATAGTAATGTTTTCATCTTAGAAATCCCACGATGCTTTTACTAAAGCAGTTCTTCCACCATCATAAAAGTCATTATATAGAGAACTTGGAGGAAGTGAATAGTATGTGCCTTTGTTAAACAAGTCTTTTATGATTAGTGATGCTGTTATATCTTTATAACTATAAGAGAGAGTTCCATCAACGATTATACTAGTAGGGGTACTCTCTCTTGTATCATTTACAGCTCTTTTAGAACTTCCGACATACTTAAAAAGTCCTCCAATACTCACTCCAAAATCAAGATCATAAACACCAGAAAGAGTTGCAAGAGTATTTGCTACATCAGCTAGGTCTTCTCCATTTTGATCTTTTGCTTGAACATAAGAGGCAAAAAAGTTTAGCTCGAGTTGATTGTTGGGTGTAAACATATACTCAAACTCTGTTCCTGTAAAGTAAGCATAATCTGTCTGTATATATTTATTTGTAGTAGGACTTTTTGTGATGAGATCATTTATTTTTGTCTTATACACATTTAATCTCACTACAGAGTTTTGATCTTTTTTGTAGATAAGGCCTGCTTCAAACGAGTTTGAAGTCTCTGCTTTTAAGTTAGTGTTTGAAGTAAGCTCTACCCATGAGGGTGCACGAAAAGCATTAGAATAGAGTGCTTTTACTCTCCACTCTTGAGTTGCTCTATAAACAAGACCAAGTGTTGGTGCAACGGCATCTCCAAAGTCAGAATAGTGGTCGTATCTAAGACCTGCTGAGATGTCCAGACTCTCTAGAAGTATGTATTTGTCATTTAAATATACCGATGAAGTCTGGCGTTTTGAGTCAGGATTAGTAATGGGTGTTAATTGTGAAGTCGCTGTTGACCACTCACTTTTTTCAACATTTGCATCTTCATAACGCATACCTATTAAGAGTTCATTATTCGCTATTAGAGTGGAGCTAAAATCAACTTGAGCATAGTAAGAGTTTTCACTATAACGTGCATCTATGAGTCCAACAGCAGGATTAGGATGCTCTGCTTCAACTATCTGTCCATATCTATTAAAACCAGCTAAAACTTCTATTTGACTATCTTTACCTAGGTCATTATTATAGGAAAGTTGTGTGAAAAGTGCCCCATTCATATTCTCTTTTTTCTCAGTGTCTGTATCTAAAACACCTATAACACCATAAGTATTTCCCTGTATAGATTTTTTAAGTCTTGCTAAAAAGGCAAAGTGTTCATCACTTATTTTTAGCCCAAAAGAAAAATCTTCTAGATGTCTATCTGTATTTTCAATAAATTTTTTCTGTTCTTGATAGTATGCATCCACAGCAATTTTAACACTTCCTATTTTAGAAGATACAATTGCCCCACCTTTATAGTAGTTATAAGTTCCACCAGATACAAAGACACTGTTTGTCTCGTTAGTATTTGAACTTTTAGTGATGATATTTATAACACCACTAATGGCACCAGATCCATAAAGAACAGAACCTGCACCACGAATAACCTCAATACGTTCGACCATCTCTATAGGAAAATCTAAAAAGTGATAAATTGAGCCGCGATAAGTGTTGTTTATTGTCACACCATCTACCATAAGTTTTACTTCACTCTTTTGAGAGACACCGCGGAAAATAACAACAGGCACACCTGTTACCTCACGCTTTAACTGAACACCTGGAACCTGAGCTAATGCTTCTAAAACATTATCAATACCAAGTTTTTGGAGTTTATCACTGTGAAGAACTGTAACAAAAGAAGGAGCATCATCAATGTTGAGTTTACTTTTTGTTGCAATCTCACTAACATCATCTAAACTTTGTAAAAAATCATCTTCAAAACTCAATTCATCATTTGAAAATAGTAAGGTAGATAAAAGAAGTAAAGGAAATAAATGTTTCATAACTCGTCCTAAAAAAGTATTTGTAAATATATCTATTATTATACCCTTTTTATTCACAAGTAATTCTTTTAATTCTTTTTTTGATATACTTTTATATTAAATTTGTACCATAATTAGGATGTTTTAATGAGCTCAGCCTTAGATAGATTAAAAAATTTAACAAATAAAATCTCAAGTTATGAACTTGAACGTAAGCAAAATATGAATAAATTAAAGAGTTTATATCTTGAAGTTGGCATAGATAAAAAAGTGGAAATTTTTGAAAATATATTTGACTTTAAGGCAATAAACCTTTCAGGTGCTTCACTCCTAGATGATAACTTGGGAGAGATAAAAGAGGGAAAATACCTTCAAATTTTAGCTATTAGCTATGATAAAGAAGCAAAAGTAAAGAGTAAAAATAGTTCACTTGCATATTTTGGTCGAGTCGAAAATGTGGATGTGGCGTTTAAAGACAAGGTAGTTGAGTTTATCATCCGTTATAGATTTGAGAAGAGTTTTATGACACTAGAGCATTACCATAATATGCTTGAAAATTTTGGAAAAGTAGGTGAGTAGGTTTTATCTTTTTCTCTGGATTAAATGGGCCTGGTATTTAACTTTAAATACACTCATTTTTTCTACTGTTTTTACTCTTGTAATTACAGGACTTGTATATGCAAGCCAAGGCTTTGCAACACTTTCAAGTGAAGTATATAGTGCACTTTTTGATGTTGCATTTTTTTGGTTTGCAATAGTATGGAATATAGCTCTCCTTTTAGTTCTATTTCGTGGCCTTAAGGGTATTTTTAATGTTTGTAATGCAGGGTATGTTTTAGAGCTTTACTCATGTCCAAATGAGGGTAAAAGTGAGCTAATTGAAGTAGTCGGTTATGGTGACCTAGTAAAAGTTTGGCGAAAATGGTTCATGCTCATTATCTGGATAGTAGGTGCTCAGATGGTACTTAGTGTGGCGTTTAGTGCTCTGTTTAGCTTAAGTGACTCTGTATTTGATTGGTTTAACATTTATCTCCTTTATGGTTTTATTTTAGTGGCTGGGTATTTTTCATTTATGATTTTAGGAAGTAGGTGCAAACGGGTGAAAATAAGCAGATGTTAATTTTTATAGATTTAGAGACTACAGGTTTAGAAACAGGCGATAAAATCGTCTCAATAGCAATACTAAACGCCAATACATATAAGTATGAACTTATAAACGAGGCTAAAAAGATTTCGGCTGAGGCCTCAAGTATTCACCACATAACAAATGAAGATATAAAAGATGCCTTGGCATTTAAAGAGAGTGAAGTCTATAAGTACCTAAATGAGAAGAATGATGTAGAGAACACTTTAGTAGCACATAACATAAAGTTTGACTTAGAGATGCTAGCTGCTCATGGTCTTATGTGGAAGGGTGGTATGATAGATACTTTTCGTGTAACCAAGCATCTTATACCCGAGTGTGAGCTTTTTTCTCTGCAAGTCTTAAGGTATGAGTTAAAGCTTTATAGAGATGAAGAAAAACTAAAACTGAAGTATGGAATCAAAGATGCTTTAAATGCTCATAATGCACTATCTGATGCGCTTGTAACTGAGCTTCTTTTTGAGTATCTCTTAGTGTTAGCAGATGTAGAAACTATGCAAAACCTTAGTTTTAAAAATGTGCTCCTAGAGAAGTTTAGCTTTGGGAAGTACAAAGGTAAATACATTGAAGAGATATGTTTAAATGACAGTGCATATGCAAGATGGATGTTAAATAGTGCAACAGACTTAGATGAAGATATAAAATATAGTATAAACTACTACTTAGAAGGATTAGTATGAAAATAGCCGTAGAGTGCCACTCACCACTACTACAGAGATCTTTAGAACTCTTTTTAGATAAGCACTTAACAAGTTTTAAAAAGTGTGACATAGTCGTAAGAGATGTAGAATGTCTAAATGATGAACGCTGTTTTTTCATAGGAACAGATAGTTCAGCAGATTTACTTAAACCATTTTCAAAATCACAGTTGATTTTAGCACTAGAATCTCGTTATGACCAACTTCATGTAGATATGCCAACAGTAGAGAAGCATTCCGTAAAGAGAGAAGTAGAAAGTGAACCTATGGATTTTGAGATCCTAGAAAAACGAATAGCTTTTTTAACAAATGAGTACCAAGAAAATATATTAAGAGCAGTGAAAGCATTTTATGAAAAATAACAGTAAAAAATTTACAAAAAAAATCATTAGTGGTAAGTTTAAAGGGAAGGTGTTAAATCTTCCAAGTAAAACAACAACTAGAAGTTCAAAAACCATAGTATTAGAGTCTTTTTTTAACACTTTACAGTTTGACATAGTTGATGCGAATTTTGTTGAGGTATTCTCAGGTAGTGGTTCCATAGGACTTGAAGCTCTTAGTCGTGGAGCTAAAGAGATAATGTTCATGGAAAAAGACCGAGATGCTCTTAAAACACTTAAGTCAAACATATCGCAGACTGATCCAAGTAGCTGTAGTGTTTATGGTGGTGATAGCTTTTCAAACATAAATGCAGTTGTATCAAAACTCAAAAAAAGTGGTGAAGATGCATATTTTTATGTTGATCCTCCTTTTAGTATTCGTGAGGGAATGGAAGATATTTATGACAAAACTATGAAACTTATAGCTTCTCTCCCATCAGAAGTTGTAAAAATGATAATTATTGAACACATGACAGGGCTAGAGATAGAAGAGAGCTTAGGTGAGTTTACTCAAACTAAAGTAAAAAAGTTTGGAAATACTACTTTAAGTTATTTTACTTCAAAAGAAGAGTTTTAATAGACTTCTTAAACATCTTTATATATAATGATTGATATTTTGATTATTCTAAGTAAATGGAGTTGTGATGCTAGAAAAAATTTCTATCTTGGCTGTCGACGATGAGCCTTTTAATCTTGACCTTATTGAAGCTGCATTTGACGAGTATGAAAATGTAAACATTACAAATGCAATAAATGGACAAGAAGCATTAGATCTACTTGAAACAGAAGAGTTTGATGTTGTACTTTTGGACATTAGTATGCCCGTAATGAACGGTTTAGAAGTTCTACAAAAGATAAGAGCAGATGAACGCCATAAGCAACTTCCCGTTTTAATAGTAACCGCAAATCCAGAAAAAGAGCATGAGGCCATTACCCTTGGGGCAAGTGACTTTATAGCTAAGCCTTACGACATTTCCATCCTCTGTGCAAGAACTCTTAACTATGCGAAACTCAGTTTTTATCATAAACAAGTAGCAAATCAACAAGCAATTTTAGAAGAGAAAGTAAATAAAAGAACAAAAGAGTTACAAGCGATTCTAGCCCTAGCCAAAAGAACTGAGTATGAGATATCAGTTCGTTTAGGTCGAGCAAGTGAGTTTAGAGACTTGGAGACTGGTGGACATATAAAACGCATGAGTCATTACTCAAAACTTCTCGCTCATCTTTATGGGCTTGGAGATGAAGAGTGTGAGCTCATACTCTATGCTGCACCTCTTCATGACATAGGCAAAGTAGGAATTCCAGATAGTATTCTTTTAAAACCGGGACGATTTGAAGGAAATGAGTTTGAAATTATGAAACAGCATGCTGCCTTAGGAGCTAAAATGCTTGAGTGTGCTGATGATTATCCTGTTTTAAGAGCAGGGCATCTTATAGCCCTAGAGCATCATGAAAAATGGGACGGTAGTGGATATCCAAATGGGAAAAAAGGTAAAGACATAAATCTCTATGCACGCATAATTACTATAGCAGATGTTTTTGATGCTTTGAGTTCTAAACGCTGCTATAAGGAGCCTATGCCATTAGAGAGAGTTTTAGAGATCATGAAACAAGATGCTGGCGTTCATTTTGATCCTGAACTTACACAACTCTTTTTAGATAACTTAGATCAGTTTTTAGAGATAAAAGAGAAGTATAAAGATGATGATAATGCACATACTATACTAGATATTATAAATGGAATAGAGAAATGACTCTTCTTTTTGTAGACGATAATGAACTCAACAGAATGGTGATTGAAGAGATGCTTGAGATTCTCTTTCCTGAGATTAGTGTAGAGGTATATGAGAGTGCTGATGAGGTTTTAAACCTTGACTTAAGTAAGTACGATATGATTTTAAGTGATATAAATATGCCTAAAGTAGATGGTCTAACACTTTACACAAAACTTCGAAATGAGTACAACTATACTAAACCAATCATAGCTGTAACTGCACTCGCAGTAAGTGGAGATAGAGAAAGAATGTTAATGCATGGCTTTAATGATTTTGTATCTAAACCTATAAATATGAATGAGTTACAAAGAGTTCTAGAAAAATACATTTAAGAGGTAAATAATGAACACAGAACAGATTGACTCCCTTTTGAACAGTTTTTTTATATCTAAAGAAGACCTAAGCAAACGACAGAACTTTAAAGAGTTTGCAAACTCTTTGAGTGATGTTATTATAGATGAGTTTGCTCAAAACTATCTTTTAAACAACCCTTATTTAAATGTTTATCTCGCTCATACTGATGGAAGTATGCTACTCAAGAAGATCAAAATATTTTTGAGCTATGTCTTGAGTGAAGATGTTACACAAGAGTATGTTAAGCGTGTTCATTTTATAGGTTCTGTTCACTACTCCATAAAGCTTGAACCTGCAAAAGTTAGTTATGGTTTTTGGGCATTAAATGAGATAATTCTTAAGATGTCAGAAGTGAATGAAGTAGTCAAAGAAAATCGTTCTTTAATTTCCAAACTCTTAAAGTTTGTCGAACATCTTATGAATGATGGCTATTATATACAAAAAGATAAAAAACTCCAGAATTTACACGATAAAAGAGTAGGTCTAAATGTTCAAAATGAGATATATCAAGGTTTTAATCAACACAC
>Ga0256826_1001412_pt1 | contig 14908 bp, 10 predicted proteins | sample CV79metaG_FD_185975 | JGI IMG/M metagenome (GOLD analysis project Ga0256826, IMG submission 185975) | Hydrothermal vent microbial communities from East Pacific Rise, Pacific Ocean - CV79 | ecosystem: Environmental > Aquatic > Marine > Hydrothermal vents | place: Pacific Ocean: East Pacific Rise...
TCTTTAGAGTACGAAGTAAAACAGATAGATAGACTATCAACAGCATCTTCTATATATAGAGTGAAAAATAACTTTGAGTTTACTTCACTTTGTGGAGCTGGACGTTTCGGTTTTGATTTTGAAAACAGTGCTGAGAAAAGTGATGAAGCATTTGCATCTGCTATTAGTGCCTTACAAAATGCTTCAGCAATTCGTTTTTCTTCAATCATTACAAATGAAGAAGCACATATACTACAACTTCTTAAAGAGAAACTAGGTATAAAACTTTTCAACGAAGATGCAAGACTATATGCTTCATTTATGAAAGCATATAGTTCTGTGAGTGGAAAACTTCACCATAGTGGTTCTTTAGATGCTATTAAAAAGGCTGAAGCTGTAATTATCCTTGGAAGTCGTGTTGCTACTGATAATCCAGGTGTAAGATATGCACTTACAAGTGCCTCAAAACATAATGGTGCAAAGATAGTCTATGCACACCCTATTGAAGATGCTCTAATGCAAAATACAGCATCTCAGTTTATGAAGTATGAGGCTGGAAGTGAAGAGGGTGTTATGGCTCTTTTAGCAAATGAATTGCTTAAAAATGCTGATTTATCTGATGAAGAGAGAGCCTTTTTTAATGATCTTGATTTAGGATACCTTGAAGCTGAGAGTAATGTTGGAGATGATGAACTAAAAGCTATGAGTAAGTCATTTTCTCGTGCACAGAATAAGATTCTAATTGTTGGAAGTGATGTTTTTGCACATACTCGTGCAGCTAACATAGCAAAACTTGCAGCAATGATAGAAAAATACAGTGAATTTTCTTTAGTTATTATTCCTTCTGAAGTAAATACAGCTGGTGTATCACTCATAGCTGAACTTGATAGTGATGAAAACTTAGACAATGTAGTGGCTTATAATGCTCACGGAGAGTTTATAATTTCATCTTTAGAAGGTGCAGATTTAGCTGTACCGGCTCTTAATCAACAAGAGGGAACAGTTGTTAGTATTGACAATCAAGTTTTACCTCTAAATGTAGCATTGGCGTTTGATGGTTACACTTTAAATGAACTTGCAAATGCACTTGGCGTTGCAAAAGAGAATACTATAGACTATACATCTGAGTTAAATATTGCTTCTGGTTTTAAAACTCAAGAGTTTGATAACTTAGAAAACTTCTTAGATTCTCATGGTAACGATGTCCGTGGGTATATCTTAGATAATGTAGTCTGTGAAGCTAATGCAACTCTTGAAGATATCGCAGATTTACCTGAGTTTAACGGAACAGTTATTTATCACTCTAATCCTGTTTTACAGTTTAATGCATATACAAATGTAACAAGTCAGTTAGAAAAAGATAAAACTCTTAGAGGTTCTGCACAGTTTAGTGCAGCAGCAAGAATTGCTGATGGTGAGACGATAGAGATAACATTCGGTTCATCAACGATTCGCAGAGTCTTTAAATTAGATCCAGAATTAAAAGGAACGGTAGCACTGAATCCTACATTTGACATAAGTGTAGATGCTAGTGAGTATAAGTTTCTTAAATCCAAAATAGTGAGAATAGCATAATGAGTAATGTTACAATAAATATTGATGGAAAGGAGATTGTCACACAGGAAGGTGAGTTTTTACTAAACGCCGCTCGTGCAAATGACATCTTTATTCCTGCAATCTGTTACTTGACAAGGTGTAGTCCAACCTTAGCTTGTCGTATTTGTCTTGTTGAAGCTGATGGAAAACAGGTATATGCTTGTAATGCCAAAGCTAAAGATGGAATGAATATTACAACTACAACTGAGAACATCGAAAAAGAGCGTCGTGCAATCATGGAAGTTTATGATGTAAATCATCCTCTTCAGTGTGGTGTGTGTGATCAATCTGGTGAGTGTGAGCTTCAAAACTATACACTTGAAATAGGTGTAGATTCACAAAGCTATGCTGTTAAAGATGTAGACAGAAGTTCTCATGATTGGGGTCACTTACACTATGATCCGGGTCTCTGTATCGTTTGTGAGCGTTGTGTTACTGCTTGTAAAGATATGATTGGTGATAACTCTCTTAAAACTATAGCTCGTGGTGCTGATGCACTTGATCCTGAGTATAAAGCTGAAATGCCTAAAGACGCATATGCTATGTGGAATAAACTTAATAAATCTGTTATTGGTCTAACTAATGGCACAGATGTTCTTGACTGTACATCTTGTGGTGAGTGTGCTGCTGTCTGTCCAGTTGGAGCTTTAGTTGATACTGAGTTTATGTATAAGTCAAATGCATGGGAACTTACTCAAATTCCTGCTACTTGTGGACACTGTTCTGCTGGATGTCAAATATCTTACGATGTAAAACATACAAATATTGAAAATCCTGAAGATAGAATCTACCGTGTTATGAATGAATGGAATTATGTTTCTCTTTGTGGTGCTGGTAGATATGGATTTGATTATCAAAATACTGATGTTGTTAAAGATGAAGTGGCGTTTAAAAATGCAGTAGAAGCATTTAAAAAAGCTGATACTATTAAATTTACTTCAACTATTACAAATGAAGAAGCTCATATTTTAGAGAACTTAAAAGATAAGTTTGGTTATAAACTTGTTAATGCTGAAGCAAAATCATTTCAGACTTTCTTAAAAGACTACTCTGATGTTAGTGGAACTGCTCTTTATAGTAGTGACTTAAAAGAGAGTATGAACTCTAACTTTATAGTAAGTATTGGAACAGCGATTAAAACAGATAATCCAAATGCTAGATATGCTCTTAACAACTCACTTACTGTCAATAAAGGTGCAGCTCTCTATTTTCACCCAGTTTCTGATCCTATTGTTGATGGACTTAGTAAAAATATTGTGAGTATCAATCATAAACCTCTTCAAGAGGAGACAGCACTCTACCTAGTGCTTGACCTTTTTTCTGATAAGTCTAAACTGCCAACAGATGTTGTTGATTATTTATCATCTTTTCACTCTATGAAAACTGTAACAGTTACTGAAACTATAAAAGAAAAAGTAATTGAGATAGTAAAAGAGATGAAACTGAATGAAGAAACTGGTGAAGAGGAAGAAGTAGAAGTAGAAAAATCTAAAATGGTTCCTAAAAAAGTAAGTAAAGAAGTTGAAGTTGACGACAATAGACTTCTTTCTATTCTTGGAATGAAAGATGATTTTGCTGAAGTTTTTGCAAAACTTATGAAGAAAAAGGACACATTCTCTATGATTGTTGGACCTGACCTTTATAATCATCCAAATTCTAAAAATTTAGCTCGTTTAGTAGCTCTTGTTGAAAAATACAGTGCTTTTAAAATCATAATGATTCCAACACTTACAAATACACTAGGTGTTGCACTTATAAATGAGTTAAGTAATGAATCTGGTTCATATAGTGTTGGTTATAACACGAAGGGTGACTTTACTCTTTCTGCTCTTGGTGATGGCGATTTAGATATGCCAGCAATTAATCAGCAAGAGGGAACTCTTACAAGTATAAACAAGCGTGTTAATCCTACAAATGCAGCAATCTCTTATGGTGGTTATACATTAAATGATATTGCGAATGCTTTAGGTTTTGATGCAGAAAATACTATTGACTATACAAAAGATTTAGGAACTCATGAAGGGTTTAAATCTGAAAACTTTGATGATTTACCTAACTACTATACAAATGCAGGTGAAGAGATTCGTGGTTACGAATTGACAAATATAGAAGTTAAAACATCAGATGATGAGTCTGTTACTCAAATAAATGAATCTCTTATGCTAGAAGATGCTATAATTTATTTAGCTAATCCTGTAAGACAATTTACAGATTTTACAAACAAAACTACTAACCTTGATGAAGAGTCTGGTGTTTATATGAGTGAAGCTCATCTAAATGGTTCTGATTTAAATGAAGGGGATAGTGTTAAAGTAAAAACAGCAAATGGGGAATTAATAGCAAAAATTGTAAGTGATAATAAAATTGCAGGTGACATTGTAGTTCTTCCTACATTTGATTCAAAACTAAACTCAGAAGCTTTAGTAGACGGTTACCGTTTTGCTTGTGCTTCGATAGAAAAGGTGTAATATATGGATACAGCATATTTAATAGAAACGGTTATAAAAGTCGTTGTTATTCTACTAGTATTTTCAGCTCTTGCTGGTATTGGTACATACTTTGAGCGTAAGATACTTGCATTTATGCAGCGTCGTCTTGGGCCAATGAACGTTGGTCCTTTTGGACTTCTACAGGTTGGAGCAGATGGTATTAAACTTTTTACTAAAGAAGATATTATTCCTACGAGTGTAGTTGCACCAATATTTAAAATAGCACCAGTAATTACAGCTGCTACTGCATTTATGGCAGCAGCAGCAATTCCTTTCTTGCCACAGTTCACGATTTTTGGATATACAGTTCATCCAATTGTTGCTGATATTGATGTAGGAATTCTTTACATACTTGGCGTTATGGCAGTTGGTCTTTTTGGTCCAATGCTTGGTGGTATGGCATCTGCAAATAAATTTGCACTACTTTCAGCAGCTCGTGCTGCAGCTGTATTTATCTCTTATGAGGTTGTTACCGGTCTTGCAATTTTAGCTCCAATTATGATGGTTGGTTCACTCTCTCTTATTGATTTTAATGAGTATCAATCTGGTGGAATTAGTGATTGGATTGTTTGGTCTCAACCTGTTGCATTCATTCTGTTTTGGATTGCTGCATTTGCTGAAACTGGACGTACACCATTTCACTTAATTGCAAATGATCATGAAATTATTGATGGTTTTGGTACTGAGTACTCAGGTATGAGATGGGGTCTTTTCTTCATTGGTGAGTATGCAAATATGTTCTTTATCTCATTTGTGATTCCACTTCTATTTCTTGGTGGTTTTGGTGATGGTTCAGTCTTAGGTGCATTTGCATTACTTGGAAAAATGGCATTTTTCTTCTTCTTTTTCTTATGGACAAGAGCTGCATGGCCAGATGTTAGACCTGATCAACTTATGTGGTTATGTTGGAAAGTGCTTATGCCTATAGCTGTGGTTAATGTTGTAATCACTGGCTTAGTGATGATGTTTTAAGGGATTATGATGGAACAATTTAATAATAGAAATGTAGCTGAGGGTGATTACTATTTAGTAGACATTGCAGATTATCCAACTGATGGTTGGGGCAAGTTCAAACGTGTTGTGCAGAGAACCTTTAGAGGTGAGCTTTTTGTTGGTCTATGGGTAGTTCTTCGTGAGATGATTAGGTTTGATCTTCATACTATCTCTTATCCTGAAGAAAAAATGCCTATTGGACCACGTTATCGTGCAATTCATGAGATGAAACGTCTTTGGGAATCTGATACTGAGCGTTGTATCGGATGTGGACTTTGTGAAAAAATCTGTATTAGTGACTGTATTCGTATGGATACTAAGATAGATGAGAACTCTCGTAAAGAAGTTACAGAGTATACAATTAACCTTGGTCGTTGTATCTTCTGTGGTTACTGTGCAGAAGTTTGTCCAGAGTTGGCAATTACACATGGTGGTGAGTATGAAAATGCTTCTGACCAACGTGAACATTTTGTTGATTATGCGCAGATGTTAACACCAATTGATGTAATGAAAAACAATGCTCAAAAAGAGTTTGAAGGTTTTGGTGCTATTACACCACATGAAGATGAGAGTGTTAAGAAAACACCTCTAGCATACTAAGGAGATTGGACTATGTTTGAAGCGATAGCGTTTTACCTCTTTGCATTTTTAACGATTGCGATGTTTTTTATAACTGTAACAACATCACAAGCATTATATGCATTAACTGCTTTGGCAGCGGGAATGATTTTTATATCAGCATTTTTCTTTATTTTAGGTGCTGATTTTTTAGGTGCGGTTCAGATTATCGTATACACTGGTGCAGTAATGGCACTTTATGCATTTGGTATGATGTTCTTTGATACAACAAGAGAAGTTAAAGAGAAAGAGGGTAATAAGTTTATTATCGTAGGTCTCTCTACCCTAGCTGCTGTAATGGTAGTTGCAATTTTTGCAGCTCCAATAGTATCAAACAATATTACAGCTCTTTACCCAGTGATAGAAGGTGCTGGAAATACTCAGACTGTTGGTTTAGTACTTTTTACTAAGTATTTAGTTCCATTTGAAGTTGCAGCGGTTATGTTACTTGTTGCAATGGTCGCGGGTATAGTTTTAGCTGGTAAGAAGATGGATCTCTCTCTTACTCTTATGAGTGCTGAAGATATTACGGCAATCGAAGATGAAAAAAATAAAAAGGTGCTTTCATGATGGAAATAGGTTTAAACCACTATCTGATTCTATCTACGATTTTATTCGCTATTGGTTTAGTGGGTGTTATGCGCAGAAAGAATTTACTTTTACTATTTTTCGCAACTGAAATATTACTAAATGCTGTAAATATTGGCTTTGCTGCGATTTCACACTATTACGGTGACTTAACTGGTCAAATGTTTGCATTTTTTGTAATTGCAATCGCTGCATCAGAGTTGGCTGTAGGACTTGGTCTTTTAATTGTATGGTACAAACGCCATGGCACAATTGATCTTGACACTATGACAAGTATGAGAGGATAATTAAATGGAAAAATATTTATATATAGCACTTTTTGCACCTCTAGTTAGTTCTATGTTTTCGGCACTTTTTACAAACACACCGAAGAAACAGTTTGTAGGGATTGTTGCTAGTTTACTTATCTTTACTGCTTTTAGTAGTAGTTATATTCTTTTAATGCATATACTTGATGGTGGTGAGCCAATACATGTTGAAATGATGACATGGATGCACACTGGTAACCTATATATTCCTTTTGGATTTGTAGTTGATCAAATATCTGTAACTATGATGATGGTAGTAACTCTTGTTTCTACTATTGTTCATATCTACTCTATAGGTTATATGGATCACGATAAAGGTTTTAATAGATTTTTCGCTTGGCTTTCAGCTTTCGTTTTCTCTATGATGATTCTTGTTATGAGTGATAACTTTGCTGGTCTTTTCATTGGTTGGGAAGGTGTTGGTCTCTGTTCATGGGGTCTTATCGGTTTCTGGTTTCATAAAGAAGTTGCTACTTGGGCAGCAAATGAAGCTTTCATTATGAACCGTATTGCTGACCTTGGAATGTTAATTGGTATTTTTCTTGTTTATTGGAATACTGGCTCGTTACAGTATGATATAGCATTCCCTGCAATGTCATCACTTGATCAAGCTACACTTACTTGGATTGGTATCTTTCTTTTTGTTGGTGCTATGGGTAAGTCGGCTCAGTTCCCACTTCACACATGGCTTGCAGATGCAATGGAAGGTCCTACTCCGGTTTCAGCATTAATTCATGCTGCTACAATGGTAACAGCAGGTGTTTATTTAGTAATTCGTTCAAATGAACTTTACTCATTAATCCCTCATGTTGGACTCTTTATCGCTAGTCTTGGTGCATTTGTAGCTCTTTTTGCAGCTTCAATGGCAATGGTTAATCGTGATATGAAAAGAGTTATCGCTTACTCTACACTTTCACAATTAGGTTATATGTTTGCCGCTGCTGGTCTTGGAGCTTACTGGGTTGCACTTTTTCACCTTATGGCTCATGCATTCTTTAAAGCACTTTTATTCTTAGGTGCAGGTAATGTTATGCATGCTATGGACAATGAACTTGATCCATTTAAAATGGGTGGACTTAAAAAGGTTATGAAAGGGACTTGGATAATGATGACAATAGCATCTTTAGCATTAGCTGGTGTTGTTCCATTTGCAGGTTTCTTCTCAAAAGATACAATCTTAGAAGCTGCATTTGCTGAACATCACTATGTGATTTACGGAGTACTTCTTTTCACTGCTGGTCTAACTGCATTCTATTCATTTAGATTAGTGGCACTTATTTTTCATGGTGAAGAGCGTTATAAAATTTTTGGTATTCACCCACATGAAGCATACAAATTTATGCTTGTTGGTATGAGTCCACTTCTTATTCTTGCAATGATTGCAGGTGTATTCCAGGTGCCATTCTTTAATATGGTTGAAGAGATATTAGGTGCAGCTGAGTACCATATTCATTCACATACTACACTATGGATTATGTTAGTTGGTACACAAGTTTTTGTTGGTATTGCCATCATATATGCTTATAAAAAATATATATCACAAAGCAGTGTTCCAGATGGAACAAGTAAAATGGAAAATAGTTTTATTTATAAATTACTTATCAATCAATACTATATTCCATTTGCATATGAGGAGTATTTAGTAAAACCATATAGAGAGCTTTCAGCAGCTTTATGGACAGTTGATCAAAAAGTTGTTGATGCTACTGTTGATGGTATAGCTAATATTTTCTATAGTACGGGTTTAAATACAAGAGATATGCAGAGTGGAAACTTATCTACGATGTTAAAATGGATGGTTGCAGGTACTGTTGCATTACTGTCATTAGCTGTAGTTTTTGGATTAGCAGCTAGATATTCTGATGAGATTCTCGCAATCTTATCAGGTTTAGGAGTTTAGTATATGTTAGATCATATTTTAAGTATTTTAATTTTCTTTCCTGCACTCGCAGCAGTGTTTGGATTTATGATTCATAAAGATAGTATGCGTGCTTATGGTGTTGCTGTTGCAGTTATTGAGTTTGCACTCTCTTTATGGTTATGGTTCTCATTTGATAACGGTGTATCTGGTATGCAGTTTATGGAAAATATTCCATTAATTCCTTCTTTTGGTATTAACTATATTTTAGGTGTTGATGGAATATCTCTTTTCATTCTTATCCTAGCAGCATTTTTTACTATGATTGGTATCGCTTCATTGACAGATACTCCAAATGTAAAAAATATGATAATCACTCTTCTATTTTTACAGATGACTATGATTGGTGTATTTGTTGCACTTGATGGAATCGTATTTTATGTATTTTGGGAACTTTCACTTGTACCAATGCTTTATATCATTGGTGCATGGGGTGGACCTATGCGTGTTTATGCATCGGTTAAGTTTTTCCTTTATACTTTTACAGGTTCACTTGTTATGCTTGTTGGTATGCTTTTTATGGCTTACTTCTTTTACCAAGCAACTGGTGTTTGGAGCTTTGCGATTCTTGATTGGTATAGACTTATACTTCCAGAGAGTTTTCAACTTTGGTTATTTGCAGCATTCTTTGTTGGTTTTGCCATTAAAGTTCCTATGTTTCCATTTCATACATGGTTACCATATGCACACGGTCAAGCACCAACTATTGGTTCTGTAATTCTAGCAGCGATTTTACTTAAAATGGGTACATATGCATTTATCCGTTTTTCACTGCCACTTTTTCCAGATGCATCTGTATACTTTATGTACCCAATTGCAATTCTTGCAATAATTATGATTATTTACACTGCAATGGTGGCATATGCACAAAAAGATGTGAAACAGGTTGTTGCATACTCATCAGTTTCACATATGGGTGTTATCATTCTTGGTACATTCGCACTAAATGTTGAAGGTATCTCTGGTTCAATCTTTTTAATGATTGCTCACGGTGTAGTTTCGGGTGCTCTATTCTTACTTGTTGGTGTAATTTATGATAGACGTCATACGAAGATGATGGATCAGTTTGGTGGTTTAGCACATGTTATGCCTAAGTATGCGACTATCTTTGGTATTATGATGATGGCTTCAGTTGGTATGCCACTTACAATTAACTTTGTTGGTGAGTTTCTTTCTTTACTCGGGTTTTATGAGCAGTCACATATATTAACACTTCTTGCAGGTATGGCAATTATTGTTGGTGCTATCTATATGTTAGCAGCTTATAAAAAAATGTTCTTTGGTGAAGTTACAATAGAAGAAAATAGAAATCTTCCAGATGTAAATAAACGTGAGCTTATTGCTCTTATTCCATTAGTTCTAATTACAATTTGGTTAGGTGTCTATCCTAACCCAGTTTTGGCTCCAATAAATAAATCAGTTGAGTCTGTTGTTCAGTTAATGCATAACAAAGCAAGTACAGATGAAGCTAAATTAAGAATACCAAATGTTACTGGTGTTGTTATTAGTAAAACTACAGCTAAGGAGGCACACTAATGTTAAGTCCTGTAAATGTTTCTTTAGAATCTTTAAATCTGATTACTTTAGCACCAATGCTTATACCAGTTATAGGTGCACTGTTAATCTTAGTTATAGATGTTATTAAAGGTGGCTTAGATAAGTCACTTTATGTTGTACTAAGTATTTTATTTTTAGTACTAGATTTTGGTGCTTTATTAGGGGCTGCAGGTGTATTTACTAAAGATGGTAATATGCTTGGTCTCTTTAATGTTATGTTGATTGATGGTTTAGCGATACTTTCTCAATTTATTATTGTTGGGGCATCTATGCTATTTATTCCATTAGCTATGACTAACAAACGTTTCCATGAATTTTCGTACCCTGAATTCTTTGCACTATTTTTATTTATGATTAGTGGATTCCAGTTTATGGTTTCAACGGATAACTTGATTTTAGTATTTGTTGGTTTAGAAACAGCATCTTTAGCTCTCTATACACTAATTGCTATGCATAACCGTGACAAGTCTTTTGAAGCCGCTGTTAAGTACTTTACTATGGGTGCTTTAGCTGCAGGTCTTTATAGTTTTGGTGCAATGGTGTTTTATGCACTTACTGGTTCTATCGAGATTAATCAAATAGCGACAGTTTTAGCGGCTAATAACTATGTTGATATCGGTTATGTACTTGTTGGTGTAGTTTTCATGCTTGCATCATTTAGTTTCAAACTCTCTCTTGTACCATTTCATACATGGGCACCAGATGTTTATGAAGGTTCTAGTGCGGCAATGGCAGGTTATATGTCAATCGTACCTAAGATAGCTGCATTTGTAGTATCTATGAGACTTTTTGAGTTCTTGATTCACAGTGGTGTAGTTTGGTTAGAGATTGTACTATGGATATTAGTTGTAGTAACAATGACTGCTGCAAATATATGGGCACTTGTTCAAACAGATGTGAAACGTATGCTTGCATACTCTTCAATCTCTCATGCAGGTTTTGTAATGGCTGCTATCCTAATAGGTACAACTCAGTCAAATACAGCTCTTTTCCTTTACTGGATTTTATTTAGTTTTACTAACCTTGGTTCATTCTCTATGCTGTGGATGTCTCGTCAAAAGCATATTCCTGATCATCAAGTGTCAGATCATAGTTATGATAAATTTGCAGGTATGATAAAAACAGCACCAGTAGCAGCTTCAATTATGGCTCTATTTATGTTAAGTTTAGCAGGTCTTCCTCCATTTGCACTATTTTGGGGAAAACTTTATATGATTAGTTCTGCAGTGACAGGTGGTTACACAGTTCTTGCACTAATTATGGCACTTAACTCTGCAATAGCAGGTTATTACTATATTAAGCTGATTGTATATATGTTTATGAAAGAGCCAGTTATTGGTAATGATGGACATATGTATGTGTCAAATGCTACACTTGCATTAAAATCAATTATTGGTTTTGCAGCAGTGGGAACTATATTTGCTTTTGTACTTATAAACCCACTTTTAGAATTTATAACTGCATTTGTTTATAATAGCGGATACTAATCGTTAAATTCTATAAAATTCAGGAGAGTATAATTTGTTAAAATGGATACTCTTCTCTCTTCTCTCTTTAAATCTCTTTGCACTTGAAATATCTATGGACAGTGCAAAAGATGATTTCGCTCGTTACTCAACACTTCACTTATCAGACTCTACAGATTTTGTATGTCAAGAGATGAAAGACGATTTTCTTGTTACCACCGAAATTATATGTGCATTTTCAAAAAGACCATCACAAAGTATTAAAAAACTTCAAAATGATTTTTTTAAAGTAGACACATTTATAAAAAAAGAGACATTTTTTATCACTATTAAGCCTTTTTATAAGATCAAATTAATCGCTGATATTTTTAACCTCAGTGTTGATAACACAGTATATCAAGCAGATGTTATAAAAGCTAAACGCTGGATAATTTTGGGATATAAAAATAAAGTTCCTTTAATAAATAATCGAGAGAGACCAGATATAAGTATTAATTTTCCTTTTTATCTAGACAAAGATAAACTGCCATATGTAGGTAGCTTAGATATAAAAGGTAATCCTGTTCACCTTAAAGAAGTAGGGGATGTAAAAAATTACTTAAAAGTAAAAATACTTTATGAAGAGAAGAAGTATGAACAGTGTATGAGGGTAGCTGATGATATATTAGAGGATTATCCAAATACTCTTTTTAAAGCAGAACTCATATATTATAAGATTAAACTTTATGCTAAACTCACAGATTTTGACAATGTCATTAGTAATTCAAAAGTCTACTTAAGAGAGTACTCAGCAAATGAGAATATACCAGAAGTACTAGCATATACAGCACAAGCATATGCACAGATAGGTATTAACATAGATGCAGATTACTTTTTCGATAGACTTTTTAGTGAACATTCCGATAGTGTTTTTACACAATGGGGTTATATATATAAGGGTGAAATGCTTGAGTCAGCAGGAAGTAATAAACCAGCAATTAAGTTTTATAAAAAAGCTCTTTATTCAACTGCTGACTTAGATGTAGCCGCAACTGCTGCTTTTCATATAGCAAGAATGAGATTAAGTGTGTCAACTACTGATGCAGCTAAGTATGTAGATAAAATTATTAAAGCTAAACCTAGTTATTTTGGAGAAGTTTATAGAGAATCAAAACTTATGATGCAGGCTTTTGCTGATGATGGTTCAGATGAAACTGCAGCTAAGATAGCAAAAGCTCTTTTAGATACCATTAACCCTACTTATGATGATTATGAAGTACTCTTAAGTGAATATGCACTTTGGCTTAGTAAAACGAAAGATAGAGAAAAGGCAGTTGGGGCTTTAAATAAATACTTAGAACAGTTTCCTGATGGTGACTACATAAATGAAGTTCAAGTTGCTAAAGATGCACTCTTTTTTGAAACAGCAGATTTAAACGCCACAGCAAAACTTGCAGAGTATGATTTACTAATCCAAGAGTATCCAAATGATACTATAGGAAATAGAGCTATATATGAAAAAGCTAAGTTAATGCTTGATGAGAAGATGTACACAAATGTACTTGACTTTAAGGCTCCTCTTTTAGCACTTGATGAAGAGAAGTACAGTGATACACAAGAGATAGTGAAAAATGCAGCTATTGGTGAGATGCAGAGTGCTTTAGATGCAAAAGAGTGTAATGGAGTTTTAGTTATTTCACATGAGTACAACATAACTCTTTCAGATAAATGGGATGATGGTATCTACGAATGTGCTATGAAGGGTGGAGACTATCAGCTTGGTAAAAGTATCTGTCTTAAAAATCTTAAAAGTGATGACATAGAACAACGTAAAAAGTGGCTGTATAGATATATACGAGTAGATTTTGCTACTGGCAATTATAGTGATGTAATAGACGCATCTAAAGACCTGATAATTTTAATAGAAGATGATAAAAATTCTAAATATAAAGATGTCTACAGATACCTCTTTGATACCTATAATAGACTAGAGAAAAAAGATGAGATGATAGATGCTATGTCTAAGATAGAAGAGGTATATGGCTTAGATTATAAAGACATAGAACGCTATGTATCAGTAATGTCTATAGGTAGTGATTTAAAAGATGATAATATGGTTATAAACTATGGCTCCAAAGTAATGAAGATTCAAAATAGTTCTGCATCTCATGCCCAAAGTCCTTATATTGAGTTTACTCTATATCAAGCATATCTCAACAAAGAGGACTACACAAAAGCACTTGAAATTATAAGTGTGCTAGACTCTGTAGAACTATCAAATAAAAATCGTGCAAGACAGAAGTATCTTAAAGGAACAGTTTTAAATAAACTCTGGAGAGATGATGAAGCAAAGGTGGCATATAAAGAAGCTATCGAAGCTGATGCCGATTCAGCTTGGGCTAAACTAGCAAAGAGTGCTAGTTCTCTTTAAAAGTGTGTTAAGAGCTTGTTAAAGCCCTAAACAGTCAGCGATAGTATAAAGACCAGCCTCTTTATCTGCAAGCCACTCTCCTGCACGCAAAGCACCCTTAGAAAAAGTACTTCTTGATGTTGCAGTATGGTTTAGTTCTAGAAACTCACCATCATTATAGAAACCAACAGTATGACGACCTACAATGTCCCCACCACGAATAGCCATAACAGCTATCTCATCTTCACTACGCTCACCAATGTTACCATCACGTCCACTAACACGAACCTTATCAAGTTCGAGACCACGTCCACGAGCAGCATGTTCACCAAGAGTAAGTGCAGTTCCACTTGGAGCATCTTTTTTGTGTTTATGGTGCATTTCCACTATCTCTATGTCAAAACCTTTGAGTGCGGCTGAAGCTTGCTCTACAAGGTTATTTAGAAGGGCTACACCTAGGCTCATATTTGTAGCGTATAAAATAGGCATAAGTTGACTTGCATCTTTGAGCAGGTTAAGTTGGTGAGTATTAAGTCCTGTTGTACCTATAACTAAAGGTTTTGGAGTAGTCATAGCAGCTTCAAGAAGTGACTCACAAGCATCAGGAAGAGAAAAATCTATAATGACATCACTAGCACTCAAAAAAGCTTTCATATCTGTAGTGATTAAGATAGATGGATCAATAGAAAAGTCTAGATTATTTCTAACATAAACACTACTAACACTCATGTTTGGACTATCTTTTAAATTTTCTAAGAGTAGTTTACCAACACGTCCACTTGCACCAAATACGCCAACTTTTATCATTTTTTTGCCTTTAACATATATTTCTAAAATAATAACATATTAAATTAGTTTTTTGACTATCTCTTTTGTGATATTTAAGCGTTTAGTAACTCATCTACATAAGCTATGGCTTGGAGAGCTGCAACTGCACCATCACCAGCTGCACTTACAACTTGCTTTGGAGCAGCTATACGCATGTCACCAGTTGCAAAAAGTCCAGC
>Ga0256826_1001413_pt1 | contig 14908 bp, 11 predicted proteins | sample CV79metaG_FD_185975 | JGI IMG/M metagenome (GOLD analysis project Ga0256826, IMG submission 185975) | Hydrothermal vent microbial communities from East Pacific Rise, Pacific Ocean - CV79 | ecosystem: Environmental > Aquatic > Marine > Hydrothermal vents | place: Pacific Ocean: East Pacific Rise...
GCTAATGAATTAAGAAAAATTATGTAGGGACATCCCCTTGTGGGTGTCCACAAATGCCTAAATATTGGATACCCATAAAGGGTATCCCTACACAAAAATCCTTATTTCATTGGCATTGCCCCTAAAGGAGGTGGTTTTTCGCTATAGTTTGACAAAAGACAATCTTAGTTTTAATATGACACAAATTAATATATTTTTAATAGTGTCAGAGTGATTTTTTTGAAAATTAATTAGTTCCTAAGTAAACTTTCCTTATAATTTAACTTGTAATAGATTATTAAGGAGGAGACCTATTTGGCTCGTAAAGTTAGAATCTTTGTAAAAGATAGTCCACAGCATATCATTTTAAAGAGTATTAATAGTGTTATACTCTTTAGAGATGAGTTAGACTATGACTCATTTATGGCTCTATTTAGGGTTATAAAAGAGAGAATAGATATAGATATACATGCATTTGTGTTGATGCCAACATATTTTGAATTTATAGCCACTCCTTTAAGTCAAAATAGTATATCTAAGTTTATGCAGAGTCTGGGTCGTCAATTTGTTATGTATTTTAACAAAAAATATGGTCGCAAGGGTACGCTTTGGGAGGGGAGATACAAAGCATCCCTTGTCGAGGAGAGTTATCTTTTTGATATAATGCGATATATTGAGTCTGCACCCAAAAGAGAGGGGTTGGTGGATAGTGTAACAGAGTACAAATATAGTAGCATCCATAATAATCTATTGAGTGAAAAGAGTAGAATTGTTTCATATCACAAACAGTATAAAGCACTTGGATATACCGATGAAGAGAGGATTAGACACTACTCTCAGATTTTTTATTCTGAAATGAGTCAAGAGAGAGAGAGTTTTATTGTAACCTGTCTAGAGAGACAGCTAGTTACTGGCAACCAAGAGTTTATTGGAAAGATAGAAGAGTTAGTTGGTATGACCCTTAGAGCAAAATCTAGAGGACGACCTAGAAAAAATAAAAAACAGCAAGGAAAAAGCATGTATAAAAAATTAGTAGTATTAGATAAAAATAACCACAAAGAGCTAAAAGTTAACCCAATGACCGACCTAAATTTTGCCAAAACCAGTGCATTTGTGCCTGTTATAGCCAATGAGGTAGCCCTTGTAGGTGCTGGTTTTCCTATTGTTTTTACAGCTGATGAAAAACCATCATTGGTTGCATTGGTCTCATTAGGAGGAGATAGCTTGGCTATTAATACTGAAGGAAAATGGATTACAAATTATGTCCCTTCATTTATTAGAAAATATCCATTCTCTATTGCCAGTACCCAAGAGAACCCTGACCAAAAAGTGATTTTGATTGATGAAGAGTCAGCATTGGTATCAAACAGTGAAGGAAATCAATTATTTGCAGAAGATGGTAAACAGAGTGAAACACTGCAAAATGCAGTAAAATTTTTAACTTCTCATGAGACACAGATGATTATTACTCAAAATGTGGCTAAAGCCATTAGCGATAGTGGTATTTTAGAAGATAGAGAGATTGCTGTAGGAGAGGGTGATGAGAAGCAGATTTTGGTCAATGGATTTAAAGTAGTAGACAAAGAGAAGCTTAATGCCCTTAGTGATGATATATTAGCAGATTGGGTAAGAAAAGGGATTATTAGTCTAATTGATGCTCATCTTAAGTCATTAGAGAATATTGATACACTCTTTACAATAGCCCAACAGAGACAGAGTTAAGAAGCGTTAAAATAATTTATTAGAGGAGTAAATACTCAATGGCAAATATCAAATTACCCAATCAAAAAAAAGCAACAGGGGAGTTAAGAAAAGCTATATTTAAAGCCAAGACAGCATTTATTATGGCTGGTTTTTTTAGTATGTTTATTAACATTCTTATGCTTGTTCCTACTTTATATATGTTACAGCTTTATGGTAGAGTTGTAACTAGCAGAAGCCAAGAGACACTTATTATGCTTACAGCTATTGTTTTGGTTCTGTTTATTACACTAGGACTATTAGAGATAATTCGTTCAAGGGTACTTATTAGAATCAGTAATAAGATGGATATTTTATTAAATCAGAGGGTATTTGACTCTATTTTTAAACTTGCAGAGAAGTATCCAAGCAAGGCATCTACTAATGCTTTAAGTGATTTAACACAAATTAGACAATTTATGACAGGTAATGGGCTATTTGCTTTTTTTGATGCTCCTTGGCTTCCTATATATGTGGCTGTTCTGTTTCTTTTTCACCCTGATTATGGATATTTTTCACTCTTTGCTATTGTAATTTTATTAATTATTACAATACTCAATGAGTTATCTACCAAAGATAAACTTAAAGAGGCAAATGCTTTAAACTCTTCTGCTATGATGTATGTTAATAGTAACCTTAGAAATGCTGAGGTTATTCATGCTATGGGGATGAAAGAGAATATTAGAAAAATATGGCAAGAGAAACACTATGCGTTTTTAACAGCACAATCACAAGCTAGTGCTAGTGCTAGTATTTGGGCTAATACATCAAAGATTACTAGAATGATGTTACAATCTTTAATGTTGGGTCTAGGTGGATATTTAGCCATTACAAATGAGGTAAATTCAGGTATGATGATTGCTGGTTCTATTATGCTAGGTCGTGCTTTAGCTCCATTGGATTTAATGGTAAATACTTGGAAACAGTTTAGTGGTGCTAGAACCTCTTATACAAGACTCAATGCTCTTTTAAATGATTTTCCCAAAGATAAAGAGTATATGGAACTACCTGCTCCATCAGGTAAGGTTACTCTTGAACAGGTTGTTGTTGTTCCACCAAATGGAAAAGAGCCATCTATTAGGGGTATATCTTTGCAGATAGAAAAGGGTGATGTGGTAGGGATAATAGGACCTAGTGCAGCAGGGAAATCTTCTTTAGCGAGGGTAATACTTGGTCTTTGGCCTCTGCATAATGGTAAAGCTAGGCTTGATGGAGCGGATATATCACAATGGGATAAGGTAGCTTTGGGACAATATATCGGTTATCTTCCACAAGATATAGAGCTATTTGAGGGGACTGTAAGTGAAAATATAGCTAGATTTGGTGAAGTTGATGCTCAAAAAGTAGTTGAAGCAGCACAAAAAGCTGGTGTTCATGAGATGATATTAAAACTCCCTGATGGGTATGATACAAAAATAGGTATAGGTGGATCAGCTCTCTCTGGAGGACAGCGACAGAGAATAGGACTGGTCAGAGCTATTTATAACAGTCCTGTATTGGTCGTCCTTGATGAACCAAACTCAAACTTAGATGATCAAGGGGAGTTAGGGTTAATACAAGCAATAAATCATCTAAAACAGAGTGGTACTACCGTTATTCTTATAACCCATAGACCAAATATTCTACAAGTAACCAATAAACTACTTATTATGAAAAATGGTCTGTTAGAGATGTATGGAAATACAAATGAGGTATTGGCAAAATTAAAACAAAATTCTGCCCCAAAAGCACAACCTCAACCACAGCAACCCAATAGAACGACTAGACCAACTATGCAAAAAGTTACTCTTGGAAAACCAAGTAATTAAGGAAAAATTATGAAAAATCAAGATAATACTATGCCATCAGATAATACTAGCCCTGCAATAATCTTTGGGCTAACCGTTCTTTTTATAGTATTTGGACTGTTGGGTGGATGGATGTATTATGCACCACTTGCCTCCTCTTCAGTGGCTTCAGGTCAAGTCTCTGCTGGATTAGCCAAAAAGACTATACAGCATTTAGATGGTGGTATTGTAAAAGCTATACATGTAAAAGATGGCGATGAGGTTAAAAAAGATGATATTTTAATAGAGCTAGAAGATGTTCAGATAAAAGAGAATTTAAATATGCTAGAGTCTCAATATGAAGATATATATGCACTCTATGATAGATTAAAAGCTCAAAGAGATAATAAAAAATCTATATCTTTTTCTAAAAATATAAAGAGTAAAAATATAATTGATAATCAAAAAGATATATTTTATGCCAATAAAAAATCATTAAAAGATGAAGATTTAATTACCCAAAAGCGAATTGTTCAGACTAAAAAACAGATTATCAGTCTACAAGCACTTATTAATAGTAAAAAAAATAGATTAAAAGCCATAGCCAAAGAGAACTTTGAACAGCAGATACTTTTTAAAGAACGGCTTGTTGATAAACTTAAAATACAAGATTTAGATAAAGAGGCTAATAGTATAGATGGGGATATTGCTAGTAAAGTGGCAGATATTGCAAGATTAAGAGAGCAAATTGGAGAGTTAAAAACACAGCAACTCTTACGAAAAAAGCAGTTTAAAGAGGAGATACTTGATAAATTAGTTCAGAGCAAATCTAAAATCGAAGACCTAAAATCAAGAATGATTGCAATAAAAGACCAACTAAAAAGAACTAAAATTATCTCACCAACCAATGGTACAATCATAGGGTTAAAGATGCACACCCTAGGAGGAGTTATAGGTAGAGGAGAGGCTATACTAGAGATTATACCAAAAGATGCAAATTTAACCATAGTAGCAAGAGTTCAAACTACAGATATAGATAATGTTCAAGTTGGTTTAGTAGCAAATATGATGTTTCCAGCATTTAATGCAAAAAAACTTCATGTTATTAATGGAGAAGTAACGGCTATATCTATTGATAGTTTTGTAGACCAATCAACAAAACAACCCTATTATGAAGCAAAAATAAAATTAACCAAACAGGGGATAGATGAGTTAAAAAAGCATGGTTTTACACTTATAGCTGGAATGCCTGCATCTATTACTATACAGACAGGTACAAGAACAGTATTTGATTATTTTGTTCAACCATTTGCAGAGATGGCAGTAAGAGGTTTCAATGAAGAGTAGTAAAAAAATAGCATTAATAGTGCTAACACTCTTTGGTTATGCCAATGCTGATGTTCTAACCCTATCTGAAGCATACGCCTTGGCACTAAAAAATTCAAAAGATATTAAATCATCATACTATCGACATGAATCGACCAAAGAGCGTATTGACCAAGCCAAAGCAGAATTATATCCACAGGTTTACCTATCAGGTTCTTATGGTAAAAAAGAGTATGGCTCTAATGGTCTTGGAAAAATAGTCAACTATGGACTCTCTTTAAATCAATCCATATATAACCCTGCACTCTCTTCTAAAATTGATATTGAGACATCTAAAGTTGCACTCTCTGCTTCGGAGATGGAGCTTAAGAAGCAGGAGTTATCACAGATTGTTCTGCCAATCTATTTAGAGATTCTTAAATCACAAAACAAGATTGAACTCTATAAAGCCTATACTGTTGCCAATGAGAGTAAATATCAACTTTTACAGAAAAAATTTGATATGGCTCTATCTAACCGAATGGATTTACTTCAAGGAGAGGTTGATTATCACTTCTCTAGGATGGATTTAAGAAAAGAGAAACGATTAATTAAAGTTAATCAACTCAAACTTAAACACCTTTTGGGTACTTCTGAATTTGAGTTACCTATAATTGATTTTAATAGGGTCACTAATGAAACAGTCCAAAAGATGAAAGAAGCGATTGCAGGAGATGAGCAGTTTCTATCTAATCTAAAAATAGAACAGGCTAAAATGAAATTAAATCTATCTTCACAAGAGATTAAGAGTGCTTCTAATGGTCATATGCCCAATGTAAGCCTTAATGCCCAGTATGCTGAAATAAATGCAGATGCAAGTGTTTCAAGTTTAGAAAATACCAAATCAATTATGTTACAGATACAGATTCCTCTTTATCAAGGGGGTGTTGTAGAGTCTCGAATTACTGCATCTAAACTGGCATACAGTGCTACACAAGAGGAGTTATTACAAGTTGAAGATGAGATAAAAGAGGAGTATGATGAGAGATTAGCTCTTTTTGATGCAACAAGTAGTGCTTTAACCCTCTATAAAGAGGCTCTCAATTCAGCAGAGTTATATCTTGAATCTGTCTCACTAGCATTTGATAAAGGGTTAAAGAGTAGTATTGATATGAATAATGCTAAAAATAAGCTTTATGAGGTAAAGTACCGATATGTAGAGAATATTTATGAGATGATAAATGCTTATGTGGGACTATTGATTCTAACTAATAGTTTTGAAAATTTGAAAATTGTGGATGAGATAATTATATAATTTTTGCTATAATTCTGAAAAAATAGGATTTATAGAGGATGAAAAAAGCGATAATTACAGGAGTAACAGGTCAAGATGGAGCTTATCTATCGGAGTTACTTTTGAAAAAAGGTTATGAGGTTTATGGTACATATAGGCGAACTGCATCTGTTAATTTTTGGAGAATTGAGGAGTTAAGGATTGAGAATCATCCAAATTTTCATCTCATAGAGTATGATTTGACAGACCAATCGAATAGTATGAGAATGGTAGCAGATATACAACCAGACGAGATATACAATCTTGCTGCTCAAAGTTTTGTGGGGGTTTCATTTGAACAACCTTTGGCTACAGCACATATTACAGGCTTAGGAGTTGTTCATCTGCTTGAAGCTATTCGTATAGTTAATCCCCAAATAAAGTTTTATCAGGCAAGTACCTCTGAGATGTTTGGCGAGGTTCAAGAGATTCCACAAAAAGAGAGTACACCTTTTTATCCAAGAAGTCCTTATGGTGTGGCAAAGCTTTATGCTCATTGGATGGTGATTAACTATCGAGAATCATATGGTATTTTTGGTTGTAGTGGGATACTTTTTAATCATGAAAGCCCTCTTCGTGGCAGAGAGTTTGTTACAAGAAAAATTACAAATAGTGTTGCAAAAATCAAATTGGGAAAGCTAGACTATATGGAGCTTGGGAATTTGGATGCAAAAAGAGATTGGGGTTTTGCCAAAGATTATGTTGAGGGTATGTACCTAATGCTTCAAGCCAACAGAGCTGATAGTTATGTTTTAGCAACAAATCGAACAGAGACCGTACGAGATTTTGTAACTATGGCGTTTAGGGCTGTGGATATAGAGTTGGAGTTTAGAGGTAGTGGTCAAGAGGAGATAGCTATTGATAAATCAACAGGGGATACTTTGGTTAAGGTTAATCCTAAATTCTATAGACCATGTGAGGTAGATTTGCTTATTGGAGACCCAACAAAAGCAAAAAATGAACTTGGATGGGAGGCTAAGACTACACTTGAAGAGTTATGTGCCATGATGGTCAAAGAGGATTTAAAAAGGAACAGAAGTGGATTTAGTTTCTAAGAGGGTACTTATTACAGGCATAGATAGCTTTACAGGAGTGCATTTATCATCTTATCTTCAAAAGAGAGGGTATGAGGTTTATGGTACATCTTTATTTAATAAATCAGAAAAAATAGAGATATGTGATATTACCGATAGAGAGGATATTAAACAGGTACTTAACGCTATTAATCCTGATTATATTATACACCTTTCAGCCATCTCATTTACAGCTCATGGAAAGAGTGAAGATTTTTATAGAGTAAATACCATTGGTACACTTAATATTTTAGATACTATACTAGAGTTAAATATGAATCCATCTAAAATAATACTTGCTAGTAGTGCTACTATTTATGGTAATCAAGGGGTAGATATACTTGATGAATCACTATGCCCTTCTCCTACTAACCATTATGGAGCTAGTAAATATGCTATGGAGTGTTTAGCCAAAAATTATTTTGCTCAATTAAATATTATTATTACTAGACCTTTTAACTATACAGGAGTTGGTCAGGGCGAACACTTTTTAATTCCTAAAATAGTAAACCATTTCAAAGAGGATAAAAAAGTTATAGAATTAGGCAACTTGGATGTAAGCAGAGAGTTTAATGATGTGGGTTACTTATGCGAAATTTATCAAAACCTTTTAGAGTTAGATAGCTCTTCTCATATTGTTAACCTCTGTTCAAATCGAGGTATTGCTCTTTTAGAAGTGATAGAGATAATGAATGAGATTGCTAAATACTCTATAGAAGTTAAAGTTAATTCTGCTTATGTGAGAAAAGATGAGATAAAAAGATTGACAGGCTCACCCAAAAAACTTTTTGAGCTTATTGCAACTGTAGAGCAAAAAGAGTTTAAAGAGACTCTAAGGGATATGTTTGAAACCTAAACTGTTGATTGATACTATCTCTTTAATGTCCTCTTTAACTGGTATAGGACGATATACTTATGAGGTCTCAAAAAGGTTAAAAAAATTAGAAAATTTTGAAATAGAGTATTTTTATGGATACTATTCAACTGACTTAATGAAACCTTCAACGAAAATGGGGGTTAAGAATTTAAAATCTACTCTTGCTAAAAACCCCTTTATTAAACAGATTGCTCGAAAATTGCTTGGTTTATTTAGTAGATTATTTGGTAAAAAATATGACCTATATTGGCAACCAAACTTTATTCCTAATAATGGAGTTAAAGCTAAAAAAATTGTTACCTCTGTACATGACTTCTCTTCTATTCTTCATAAAGATTTTCATCTAAAAGAGAGTGTTGCCTATTTTGAGAACAACTTCTTTCAGAACCTTTATAGAAGCAATATGATTATTACAGGTTCAAACTACTCAAAACAGGAGATTTTGGAACGAACTGATTTTACAGAAGATAAGATTAGGGTTATCTATCATGGGATAGACCACAACCTTTTTAGAGTTTATCAGGATATAGAGTTAGCTTTTGAACTTCCCTCCAAATTTATACTCTCTGTGGGCAGTATTGAGCCTCGAAAAAATCTTTTAGGACTTTTAAAAGCTTATAATTTATTAGATGGGTCATTGAAAAAAGAGTATAAACTTATATTGGTTGGTTTTAAAGGTTGGAAGAATCTTGAAATAATGAAGTTAATAAAACAGAACCAAGATAGCATTGAGTATTTAGGATATATTACTGATGAGGAGTTAGCAAAAGTTTATAATTTGGCATCTCTGTTTGTATATCCATCACTCTATGAAGGGTTTGGACTGCCTGTGCTTGAAGCTATGGCTTGTGGAACGGCAGTTGTGAGTTCAGAGTTATCCTCTTTGCCTGAAGTTGGTGGGGATGCTCCACTCTATTGTAACCCCTATAGTATAGAGAGTATAAAAGAGAAAATAGAACTAGTTCTGTCTGATACTAATTTACAAAAAAAAATGGTACAAAGAGGGTTAGAACAGGCAAAAAAGTTTAGTTGGGAAAAATCAGCAGATGAACATATAAGAGTATTTCAAAAGGTAATAGGTAGTTGAAAACAGCAATCATCCACGACTGGCTTGTAAGCAATGCAGGAGCTGAAAAGGTTCTAAAAGAGATAATAGAGCTTTATCCTAATGCTGATATATTTAGTTTAGTTGACTTTTTAAGTGATGAGGATAGAGCTATTATCTTAAATGGTAAATTTGCAAAAACTTCATTTATCCAAAAACTTCCATTTAGCAAGACTCATTTTAGAAACTATTTGCCACTTTTTCCAAAAGCAATTGAGGGGTTAGATGTGAGTAGTTATGATTTGATTATCTCTTCATCTTGGGCAGTTGCTAAAGGGGTCACAAAGGCTAAAGAACAGAGACATATATGCTATTGTCATACTCCCATTCGTTATGCTTGGGATTTATATGATGAATATATGGTTAATATAAAACAGCCAAAAAAATTTCTAGTAGAGCAAACTCTAAAATATATAAGAGAATGGGATTTAGCCACAGTTGATAGAGTGGACTTTTTTATTGCAAATTCAAAATTTGTCCAAGAGAGAATAAAGAGAATTTATAAAAAAGAGGCGATGGTAATTTATCCACCAGTTAATGTAGAAGAATTTACTCTATATGAAAATAAAGAGAATTTTTATCTAACTGCTTCAAGATTAGTGCCATATAAAAAGACAAAATTAATAGTTGAAGCTTTCAATCAAATGTCTAATAGAAAATTGGTTGTTATTGGAGATGGTGAGGAGTATAATAAGATTAAAAAGATAGCCAAATCTAATATAGAGATTATGGGTTATCAAGAAAATAGTATTTTGATAGATTTTATGCAAAGAGCAAAAGGGTTTGTTTATGGAGCAGTGGAAGATTTTGGGATAGTGCCAATTGAGGCTATGGCTTGTGGCACGCCTGTTATTGCCCTAGATGAGGGAGGCACAGCAGAGACAGTTGTTGATGGAGTTAATGGGGTGCATTTTAATAAGCAGAATATAGAGGATATTTGCAAGGCAATTAAGAGATTTGAAATGCTCTCTTTTAATTATAAACTAATATCAAAACAAGCAGAGGCTTTTGGGGTTGAGAGGTTTAGGAGAATTATGAATGAAGAATTGAAGAAAATAATGCCCTTATGAAAGCAATTACGTAAAGCCAACGCATTCTATTTTGCTCCTATTTTCAGAATAACTACTTTTATAGTTTTAATAAGTATAATAAAATCATCCCAAAGAGACCAATTTTTGATATACCAAACTTCAAGTCTATTGCGTTCTGCAAAAGAGAGATTGTTTCTTCCACTAACTTGCCAAAGTCCTGTGATACCTGGTTTTACTTTGAGTATAAACTCTTGATTTTTTCCCAGTTTTTTGGACTCATTTAACATATATGGTCGAGGGCCAACCAGACTCATTTTACCTTTTAATATATTGAGCAGTTGTGGCAACTCATCAAGTGAACTTGCTCTTAATATTTTCCCTATTTGTGTTACTCTTGGGTCATTTTGATATTTATGATATTTTTTATAATAATCTATCTCTTTGGGGTTCTTTTGTAGATACTCATTGAGTAGTTTATTAGAATCTATATGCATAGTTCTATACTTATAGCATAAAAAATCCAAATTATCCTTACCAAGTCTTGGTTGTTTAAAAAAAATGCTCCCTTTTGAGTCAAGTTTTATAGCAATGCTAATAAAGAGGTGTAGTATTATAAAAATTGGCATAAGTAAGATGGCAAAAAGTTTATCAAAAGCATTTTTTATCCATATATTTCGCCTTATCAAGAGTCTGTTTTCTATATGTATGGAGTTTTGTTGAATATTTGAATACTCCATAATGGCAGAGTGTGTAAAATTGATATTGGTTATATATGGGACAATATATAGACCATCACTCTTGTCTATATATTCAGATATAAGGCTATTGAGCTTATCTTTGCTCATATTGCTTGATATAATAATCACAGAATCATAGCCACTCTTGACAAATAGTTGTCCAAGATAATAGTTGTCTATGAACTCTTTTTCAAATAGACTTTTTTGAGCCAACTCACCCAAAATCAAAATCTTTTTTTTAAAAAAATCAAATTTATAGAGTATCTTTTTTGTATATAACTTAACTATGGGGATAAAAAATAGTGCCAAGATAAAATAGGTAGTGATAAAGAGTCTTGAGTACTCTTGATTGCTCTTCATTAATACTAAAATGGTTAGAGTAAGCAGATATGACAAAAATAGAGATTTGACTATTTTTTTATACTCTTGCCAAAAATCGTATCGAAAAGAGTATATTTTCTCATTAATAAGTAAAAAAAGCACAATAATAATAACAAACAAAAAATCCATCAGTGCAATGGTATCAAAAATAGGCACAGAGATGCTGTGAATGCTACTTCTTATATATATAGCAAGATAAAAGATTCCCAAAAGAGAGAGTATATCTGTTGCAAAGAGTGTAACAGAGTGAATTAGATTTCTATTTATCATTTACTTTTAGTATCAAAAAATTCTTTGTTCGTGCTATTTTTGTAAAATAGTTCCGATTGTAGTTATCAAATAACAGAGCCTGAATTAGAAAAGAGTCATATATTTTGGGTTTTATTAAAAAAACTCTGTTGTCATTAACAAGAATATAACCATTATTTGCAGATTGATAATCTTGTTCAAACTTGACAACACTGTTTTCTATAATAGAGAGTCTTTTCATCTTTGCTGTTCCCTCTAGCAGGGCAATCAGTCCTCTTGATTTGTTGATTTTAACAGAAGTTGTTGTATAGAGTATATTTTGTGAACTGTTATATCTTTTGTTCAAATAGGCAATATTAGAGATATTGCTAGGTTTTGATTTTCCTGTTTTTGGGTCAAGATTCGAAAACAGCTCTATGCTAATAAGAGATGGTATCATTCTTTGGTGTAGCAAAATATATAACTCTCTTTTTTTCTTTGGAGGCACAAACTCTTTGTTGTTGAATTGTTCAAGATACTCCATTTTATGTTTCGCATTAAAATATTTCATTACCGAAGGGAAACCTTTTGCTCTTCCTTCAATATATTTTTCACTAAAAAAAACAGAAGCATTTCTCACAAATGTCTGATTGGTACTCAAAAGAATTTTTGAGACAATATAGTTGTCTTCATGATGTTTTCCATTGTCAATGAGTGTCTGCATTTTTGTATAGTACCAAAGAGACCATCCATAATCCCACCATGTCAAGATGAAATCCCCTCTTTTTGAGTGATTTTCCAAATTTTTTAGAGCATTCAAATCTTCTGTGGAAGAGAATATGGAAGGGGATGTTTTTTTGTTATAGGAGAGAATATTATTTAGTGTAAAAAAGATAACCAGAATAAGAGCAATATGAGTAGTTGCTGTTGAGATTTTTGAAGAGAAAACCCCTTTTTTTTGCAAAATAGTATTGATAAGATATATTCCAAACGCTAGTCCAAACGAAAAAAGCATAACGCCATAGATGCTAAATCGCAATCCTGCGAACATGGATAGAAATGCAAGAAACACCAAAGGAGCAGAGAGTAACATGCTTCTGTATCGAATAAGCAAAGCCATATACCCTAAAAGTGCAATAATAAACAGTGGAATATTTCCCAAAATTAGTCTGCTTAACTCTGTAAAGTCCACACTTTGGGCTTCTGCCACATTAGACAGAGTGGCTTTTAGTTTGATTTTGCCCAAATCTATAATTTCGCTCTTATTAACATAGGCATTGGCTCTATCATAATATTTTGAGATATTATTGGATAGACCCTTAGCAGAAAAAGAGGCTGTGGCAATTAGTATAATGGATAAGGCAAGGTAGTATTTGTAGTTGATATTTGTATATCTGTTGATAATGGCAAATAGGCTTGGCACAATAAATAGAAGAGGAATTTTATAGCTATTTTCCATTGGCGTTATTGTAATAAACAGAACAAGTAAACTTTGATAACTATAGTTATGTTTTAACTCAAATAGGATTACATATATTATGTATGTGATTATCAAACTAGCAATAATTGCTTGGGACGAGTGATACCAAAAATAAAATGCAATGAGTGTAATGGAGGTTGATATGGAATAGAGTATATTTTTGCTATCAACCTGTTTAATCAAAAAATAGATTAAAAGAAGAGGGAAAAAGACATTTAACATATCAGTATCATAAAATCCAAGATGAGTTCTGTGATAATAACTTCCTGCCACAGAGCCAAATAGTGCAGCATAGACTCCGATTTTTGTTATATTATAATTTTTAGCAATAAGTATAATTGGAATCACAATCAAAGAGGAACAAAACGCTGGTATAAAAAATATCACACTAGCTATATTAAATCCCGTTAGTTTTACAATCCAATAGATAAGATATCCTGCCATATATTCAGAAGTTAGAGGATAGACAACACCATCAAGCAACTGTTTGGCATAGAATCCATAAAGACCAGAATCGGCATTCCACAAAGCGATTATGTTATTTTCATAAAAATAATTGCTATTATTAGATATTTGATAATAGAAAAATACTCTTATGGTCAAGCTGAATAAAAATGCAAATAGAATATAGAGAATAAGAGTTCTATTTGTGGTTTGAGACTCAATTGTATTCAAAATTTTTTTAAAATCCCACATCTTTTGTTAGCCTTTTTATCTTTTTGTTATAGAATCATACCAATTTAAATTAAAATTTAAACATATTATTGTTTAATTCACTTAAGTTACGCAAATTTTAACTTCCTCAATTCTTGAAAAGCATTTTTCAAGGCAGAAGTATTTATTTTCTCTTTGATAGCTAATATTTCTAATTTAGCAGATGAGAAGATTTTATAAAACCCTTTCAGAACAAGACCAAAGAAGATATATGGGTTTAGAGAGTCTAAAATTAGGAGTATATCTATGAACTATTTAGAAGCATTAAAAGAGAATACAGCAGATTTACCAATGGATGAAACTTATATCGTCTATGATTATGATAAAACTTAACAGAAGATTTCTAATGATTTTTATTAAAATGGTCAAATTTATTCTAAAATTTTTTATACTATTCATATTTATAACTATTCTATATTTTTTAATGGCATATTTTCTTACTTTTTTACCAAGTCAAAAAGAACAAAACCGTAAGCAAACAGAAAAAATTTATATTTTATACAATGAAATGCACTCTGATATTGTTCTAACAATAAATGGTATAAATAGAGAACTCAAAACCCATCTAATATCTATTATTAAAGACCGAAATGGCTATTTAGCTTTTGGTTGGGGAGACAAAGAGACCTATATTAATACACCTACATGGAATGAGTTAAAAGTTTCAACCACAGTAAAAGCACTGTTTATAAATACCCCATCACTTATGCATGTCTCTTTTTATAAACGTATAGATGGATTTAAAAATCTAAAAAAGATAAAGCTTTCAAAAGAGCAAAAAGATGTATTAGAAAAAAATATTTTAAAAAGTTTTGATTTAGAAAAAAATAGACGCTATAGAGGCTATGGGAAAAATGATATTTTCTACTCTTCCATTTACTCTTATAATCTATTTAATACCTGCAATACATGGACAGGAGATAGATTAAGAGAAGCCAATATTTCTATGAGTTATTGGACTCCATTAAGTTCTAATGTTATTGATTCGATTTTGTGATATTTTTAAAGGGTTGTACATTGATGAATGAATAAACATGGACACCCACAAGGGGATGTCCCTACACTATTCAAATCCGTAGGGATGCCCCTTGTGGGTATCCATTATCTACATCATCAACCATATTTTAATTGTTTTTTCGTATTTATGGACACCCACAAG
>Ga0256826_1001414_pt1 | contig 14905 bp, 14 predicted proteins | sample CV79metaG_FD_185975 | JGI IMG/M metagenome (GOLD analysis project Ga0256826, IMG submission 185975) | Hydrothermal vent microbial communities from East Pacific Rise, Pacific Ocean - CV79 | ecosystem: Environmental > Aquatic > Marine > Hydrothermal vents | place: Pacific Ocean: East Pacific Rise...
ATAATATTTTATATGCATTTGAATCTATTGTCGTTCTCACTCTTTTTCTCATACTTTTGAGTCTCTCTCTGCATTTAGCAGTTAAGGGTGAGAAACTTGCTCTTTACTATTTTTTAGCATGGAGTATACTCTTTATTGGACTTGCAAACTATATTCTTGAGTACAGTTTTTCTGTAGAAAATCTTTTTGTAGCACAACAACTTTTTCGTGCGAGTGTAGTTGTTGAAGGTCTTTTATTCTCTTTTATTTTAGGCTATCGTTTAAAAGAGCTTCAGAGTCTCAAAGTAGTATATGAACAAAATATCTTACAAAAAAATTACAACCAAGAGATAGGAGTGATGCTAAATGAGGTTTCCCATCAGTGGAGACAACCTCTCAACTCTATAAATGCCATAATATTTGAACAAATTGTAAAAGATGAAAGACCACAGAGAGAGGAGTGGACAAAAACACTCAATGAGATAGAAGATTTAACATCTTATCTCTCTCAAACTATTGAGGATTTTCAGTACCCATACGAAGCTTCTTCTTTAGATAAAAACTTTACACTCAAAGAGAGTATAGACAAGTCTTTAAGTCTCATTTCTAGTCGTCTTATAAGCGTCACACTTACAAAAAGTATTGACACTTCAGTAGAGATTTATGGCTCAATGAATCACTTAATTCAAGTATTTCTCATCATACTCAATAACACTTTAAATGCCTACTCTCAAAATAATAAGAAAAAAAGTTTACTTATCAAATCTTTCAAGTATGAGAATATACTTACAATCTCATTTGAAGATAGTGCAGGTGGAATTTCAAAAAGTGTACAAGATACTTTAGGAGACCCTTTTGTAACAAGTAAAAAAGAAACAGGTAACACTGGAATAGGGCTATATATGGCCAAAAAAATACTTGAAAATAATTTCAATGCAACTCTCGAAATTGTATCTTCCTCTACTGGAACCACATCTACTATAAGATTAAAATATGCCTAGTAATCTCAGCTTACTCTATCTTGAAGATGACCTAGTAGCCCAACAACACTACTCAAATGGTTTTAAACTTCTTTTTAAAAATGTCTATGGGGTACAAACTCTCAAAGAAGCAAAAGAGCTTAATGCTAAATATAAACCTAATATATTATTAGTAGACATTAACCTTCCTGATGGCGATGGTCTTGATTTCATAAAACAACTTCGTCTAAAAAATAGTGATGCTATTGTTATTATTCTTTCCGCATTTTCTCACCGGGAGTACCTACTTAAAGCCGTGGAACTTCATCTTTTTAAGTACCTTATCAAACCTATAAAGAACAGTGAACTCCTTTTGGTTTTAAAAGAGGCTATAGCTTTAGCCTTACCAAAAGAAGAAGATGAACTCCAACAGATAAACAGTGAAGTACAATGGAATCCTCAATCTTTCTCTCTACTTTACCAAACACAATCTATACAACTCAGTCTTAATGAAAACAGACTTATTGAGCTCTTGATGAGTAACACGAAAAAGATTTTTAGTTTAAATGAGATAGAAGATTTCGTCTTTAATGACTCTGAGGTACATACCCAACAAGCCATTAAAAACCTTATCAATAGACTACGTAAAAAGATCGACTATCCTTTTATAGAAAACCACTACTCCATCGGATACCAAATCATAACCTAAGCCCTTAATCTTTGAATATTTTGTGAAACTTTTTAAAAGTATACTTTCGTATAAATCCTATAAAGGCACAAAATGAAAAAAATTCTACTACTTACGACACTTCTATTGTCATCTCTACTAGCAGAGGACATTGATCCATCAAACCCTACACAGATGAATACATCGCTTAACCCTACTCTTGAGTATCAGTCATATAATGACAATGGACAAGAAGCTTATAATACCACTGTTGCAAAACTAGAAGGTCAAATATCAGGTCCTGGTGTTTTACTCTTAGCAGAGGTTGGTTATGCTTCTAGTAGCTTAAACAATAACAGTGGTATTGCTGATAGTCGCCTTCGCTTTTTTCACCTTCCTTATTCAAATAGTAGTGAAAATGCACTTGTAAATGCTTTTGGTTGGTCAGTTGACACTTTCATTCCAACTGGTGACTACACTAAGCAGTTAGGAAGTGGTGCCTTAGTTATTAATCCTGGTATTGTAAGTGCACACAACTTTTCATGGGGTGCCCTCTATCCTAACTTGATGTATGAGTATATGATTGCCATAGATGATACATTAAAAAGTAGTCTCCAAGAAGACAGCTCACAAGCACTCAAGTTTGACTTAAACATCTCTCCAAAGATGCCTAAAGGATGGTGGTTAATGGTAACACCCTCTTTTACAGCAGACATTAAAAACTCTTCTGACGGCGTTGCACTAAGAGCCTTTAGTGGTTTTTTCTTTACAAAAAACCAAGCTATAGCACTAGAGATTCAGTACAACTTTAAAGTTCAAGAAGATGGACTTAATGCCATTCAAAATGGACAAGAGTTTTATGCGAAAACACAGTACCAGTACTACTTCTAAACCATGATACTTTTGTGAAACTATGTTGCGATACAATTTTTAAAATTATAAAAGGAAGCGATTAAATGAACAAATTACTTACACCTCTTTTAGCTACTTTACTATGTGCTACACTAGTAAACGCAGAGGAAAAGATCAGTGGATACAACCTTGATCAGCCAAACTCTACACGATTAAATGCTGAGGATCCTACAAAGGACTCGTGGAAAGATATGCGTGACTTTTCAAAAGACAACCGTCCTGCTGGACCTATAAATGTTCAGAGACAAAAAAAGGGTTGGGCATACCAAGGTATTCCAACATTTTTTCATCAACCTATCGCTTTAACTCCTGAGGATTTAAAAGTAGGAAAAGTTGATGTTGCAATCATGGGAGCTTCTCTGGATATGTCTGTTGGACGTCGTGGTGCTGCTTATGGTCCTTTAGCTGTTCGTGGTTTAACGGCTGAGTACTATCCTTGGGGTGTTCCAATGATTAACACTCACTCTGGACTTGATCCTTTTTCTGTTCTCTCTATTGTAGATTATGGTGATGCTCCAATTGACCCTATGAGTACTGAGAGAAGTATCAACCCTATTAGAGATATGGTAACTGAGATCGCTAAAACAGGTACTATTCCCTTTATCGTAGGTGGGGATCACTCACTTATGTATGTAAATGGTTCTGGTCTTGCTGATGTTCATGGTAAGGGTAGTTTTGGTGTTGTTCACTTTGACGCGCATCCTGATGCTGAAGAAGTATTTAACGGTCATTACCTGTCGCATGGTGCACCTGTTCGTCGTTTAATCGAAGAGGGTCATGTTAAGGGTGAGAACTATATCCAAATCGGTATTCGCTCAAACACAACTCGTGAGCTAATAGAGTGGTCTTACAAACAAAAAATCCAGTACCACTACATGGGTGAAATCCATAAACGTGGTTGGGCAGCAGTTGAGAAAGATGTTTTAGCTGAGGCTAAAAAACTTGACAAGATTTATATCTCTGTAGATTTAGATGCACTTGAGCCATCATATGCACCTGGTATGGGAACTCCTGAGCCAGATGGTATGACTCCAAGAGAGCTACTTCCAATCATTAGAAAACTTTGTACTCAAAACAATGTTATTGGTTTTGATGTAGTTGAGTTAAACCCTTTAGTTGATGTTTCAGAGATGTCAGCTTTAATGGCTAACCGTGTTATGCGTTCTTGTTTAGCAGGTCTTGCTCTTCGTAAAAAAGGTATCACTGATCCTAACTATGAAGATCCAATGTATATTAAGCACTACTAAATTTCTAGACCCTTTGGGGTCTAACGACAAAGAGAATATCATCAAAACATTTTTTAAAGAACCACTCATCTATTTTTTACTTATAGCCTCCATACTTTTTTATGTAAACTCTAAGAGCATCACTCAAAAAGAGACACTTACAATTACTCAGCCCATGATCACATTTATCTTAGGTCAAGCTCAAGAGTTACGTCAAAAGAAGCTCTCAAAAGAGGAAAAAGAGACTTTAATTAAACAATATATAAATAATGAACTTCTTTACCTTGAAGCACAAAAGCAGGGTCTAGATAATGACTCACGAATTAAAAAACAGATGATTCAAAAGATGACTTTGCTTTTAACAAAAGAGGTAGCCGAGCCGAGTGAAGTAGAGTTAAAAGAGTACTTTGCACTCCATAAAGAGGCTTATGCCTCGCCTTACAAACGCAACTTCAAGCATATTTTCTTTGCTCCAGCTACTACTGTGCCAAAAGACTTTCTTTCTCTTATCACAAGGGATGAAACAAAAGCAAAAAGTTTAGCTGATACTTCTTTATACTTTGGAGACACTTTTCCACACATGAGTGAGCGAGACTTAAAAATGAACTTTGGTTTAGATGCAGGGAGTCAGTTTATAGATATAAATGACTCTGCATGGCATGGACCGATAGTGTCAATACTTGGAAAACATTTTGTAAAACTCCTAAGTGTAGAACCCAAAGTTTATGCAAAGTTTGAAGATGTAAAAGAGTATCTCTCTCGTCAATACATCATCAATGAGCATAAAAAACAGCTCTCCCTTTCTCTGGATATATTACGAGAAAAATATACTGTTAAAGTTGACACACCTTAATGATGAAAAGCTTTTTTTCTTTTTTACTTCTCTCTCTCTTTACACTCACACATGCTCACGATATCGGTGTAGCAAGTGCGAAACTCCAAGAGATAAAACCATCTACTTACCTCTTACATGTACAAGTCGGACTGAGTATGCAAACACTTTATGCTCCACCAATCATTCCACAAAAATGTACTTTTATCACTCCACCTGAGGGTCGTAAAAGTTTTAGCAGCATTGAGTATGAGTTTGAATGCACAGAGCCTTTGTTATCTGAGGACACTTTAGTTTTTCCATGGCAAAGAGAGGGTGTAATGCTTAGTTCTTTATGGCTTGACAAGAGTAAATCCTCGCGTTTTTTTGCAGCTGATTCTAATGTCATAACTATTTTGATGGCAGATTTAAACGCAGGTTCTGGTTCGATTTTTATGATTGCTAAACGCTATACTCTTTTAGGAGTTGAGCATATTTTAGAAGGGTATGACCATCTCTTGTTTGTTTTATGTCTACTTCTTTTAGTCAACTCCACTATGCTTTTAGTCAAAACTATAACAGCCTTTACCCTAGCACATAGTATCACTCTTGGTTTAGCAACCTTAGGCTTTATGAACATGCCTATTGCAGCAGTTGAAGCTTCTATAGCTCTCTCTATTGCTTTTTTAGCCGCAGAGATTATTCGCTCACGACTCTATGGTGTTGTCTCTCTGAGTGAAAGAAAACCTTGGTTAGTTGCTTTTGGTTTTGGTTTACTCCATGGTTTGGGTTTTGCCTCTGCTCTTTGTGCTTTAGGATTGCCTCAAAAAGAGGTTTTACCAGCCTTACTGTTTTTTAACGTAGGTGTTGAGATGGGACAACTTCTATTTATCTCTGCTGTTTTAGTTTTTGCATTTTTCTTAAGAAAGATTTTTATAGCAAATCGAAACTTACTAATAAGTGGACTCTCTGCCATCATTGGAGTTTTAGCAATGTATTGGTTTATACAAAGAGCCCTCCCAATTTTTACAAATTAAGGAAAAATATGAAACATATACAATTATATATCTTATTATTTATAAGCACTTTTGCTTTGGCACAAGAGACACAACATATGCACAAGCATCATGTAGATATTTTTCTTGGAGCAACACTTGAGACAGATACAGCAAGCAAGGGTGATGGTAAAGAAAATAAAAGTTCTGCCTTTGGTTTAGAGTACCAGTACCGTATAAATGAGCAATGGGGTATCGGCGCGGCCATTGAAGCTATTGGAGAGGATACTATTCGTGAAGAAGTGTATGTTATTCCTGTAACTTATCATATAAATCATAGCTGGGCACTCTTTGTTGGACCAGGTTATGAACAGGCTGCACACCATGCTGATTACTTACTTCGAGCAGGTATAGCTTATGAGTACTCTTTAGGAAATAATTTTAATATAGAACCAAAATTTATGGTAGACTGGATTGCTGCAAGCCGAACAACATGGGTAGCTGGCGTTGCTCTTGGATATGGATTTTAAAGGAAAACTATGAAGTATAAAATAGGAATGTTTATAATAAGTCTGGGTTTTATAAGCCCTTTAGTAGGGTTAGTTGTACCTTTTTTAGGGTTTGATGAAACTACAACAAACTCCTTAGTTGCATTTTTCATGATAGGTGGTCCGGAGCTCTTTATTATTGGTGGAGGTGCTTTAACTGGTAAAGAAGGCTTAGATACTATTAAAGCTAAAATCTTTGCTCCTGCTGGTCCAACACGCTATGCATTAGGTGCATATCTCTTCATTTTCGCATTCTTATCAAATTTAGTATTTGCTTATGTCGAACTATTAGAGCTTTATGTTGTTGATCTTCAAACACAATTAACTGTAACAGTCGCTTTTGATGTTTTAGCAATTATTTCTATCTTGATGATGGGAAAAGAGTTCTTTATTAAGTTGTCTGAATTGTTTGTCTTTAAAGGTGTTAAAGAAGAAAGATAATTATGCTAAAATTATACTAATATTTTTAAAGGTAATTTTTGCAAGATAATTTATATAACCTAGCGTTTGAACGCTCTATCCTCAGCTCTATTGTCTTTGAACCAAGTCAGTTTGATGAACTTTCTAGTGTGCTTAAAGAAGATGACTTTTATCTTCCTGCACATCAAGACATCTTTAAGGTTATGCTTCTTTTACTACAAAAAGATCAGCCTATAGATGAAGAGTTTATCAAAAAAGAGCTTATCAAAATCAAGAAATTTGATGAACAAGTTTTACTTGAAATCCTCTCAGCAAATCCAATTTCAAATACAAAAGCATATGTGGATGAGATAAAAGACAAGTCTCTTAAACGCCATCTTTTAACTCTTACAACAGAGATAAAAAGAGTAACTGTAGAAGAAGAACTCCCTTCTGCAGAAGTTATAGACATCGTTGAGAAAAAACTCTACGAAATCACTCAGGACAATCAGACTAGTGACTTTAAAGACTCTCCAAGAATGACTTTTGACACTATGGAGTACATCAAAGAGATGAAAGCTCGTGGTAATAGTGTCCTAGTCGGGGTAGATACAGGCTTTCATGAGCTCAACAAAATGACTACTGGATTTGGTAAGGGTGACTTAGTTATCATCGCGGCTCGTCCAGCCATGGGTAAGACTTCATTTATCCTAAATACTGTTAACTCACTTATTATGCAAGGAAAAGGTGTCGCATTTTTCTCTCTTGAAATGCCGGCTGAACAGTTGATGCTTCGTCTTCTTTCCATCCAGACTTCTATCCCTCTTCAGAAACTCCGACTTGGTGATATGAATGACAACCAATGGTCAGACTTAAATGGTGCAATTGACAGAATGAACTCTGCAAAACTATTTGTAGATGACCAAGGAAGTATTAATATCAACCAGTTACGTTCTAAACTTCGTAAACTGAAAAATCAACACCCTGAGATAGAGATAGCTGTTATAGATTATCTCCAGATTATGCAGGGTGTTGGAAATCAAGACAGACACCTTCAAGTATCTGAAATCTCTCGTGGCCTAAAGATGCTTGCTCGTGAGCTAGAGATGCCTGTTGTAGCTCTTTCTCAGCTTAACCGTGGAGTTGAGTCTCGTAATGATAAACGCCCAATGCTAAGTGATATTCGTGAGTCAGGTTCTATTGAGCAGGATGCCGACATTATTCTCTTTGTATATCGTGATGATGTTTACCTTTACAAAGAAGAAAAAGAGCGTGAAAAAGCTGCAAAGGCTGAGGGAAAAGAGTTCGTCTCAGAGTATGTAGAAAAAGAGGAAGAAGAAGCTGAAATCATTATCGGTAAACAGCGTAATGGTCCAACTGGTCATGTAAAACTTATCTTCCAGAAAAAGCTTACTCGCTTTGTAGATGCACCTGCATACTCTACAGGTGTAGAGACTGTATATGAAAACATCGACACATCTTCAGCAAATATGGAAGTCCCAATAGTAAATATGCCGACACTCTAAATGCTAGAAAAAGTCTCCCTCTTTAGAAACAGACGAGACTTTTTTCATTTTCTACTTCTAGCATTTGTTATCTTTAGTCTCTCAATCTCTCTTGAGTTTTACAACTACAAAGAACTCACAAAATTTGACTCCCAACTTATAAATGCTACTGTACTAAAACAGTACACCAAAACAAAACTCACTAAAACTGGTAAAATAAAAACATATCAAGTTCTTAAACTCAAAAGTGACAAAGGTTTTACATTTTATTCTACTGCGAGTCAGAATTTAAAAGATATAAAGTTTAAAAACATCCAGATAGAAGCATGGGCAGGAAAGATTAGTTTTTATGAGTATATGCATGGATTTTACTGCTTTTCTAAGATCTTAGAAGTTTATGAAGACTATAGTTATAAAACTAAGCTCAATGATTTTATAGATTCTCAGCACAAAAACAAAGATATATCTCTTGTTTATCAAGCACTTTTTTCAGCGAAGCAACTTCCATTTGAACTCCAAAAAGTGTTCTCATCACTTGGTATTTCACACCTCATCGCAATTAGTGGATTTCATCTAGGTGTGCTCAGTGCCCTGCTCTTTTTTATCATCAAATACCCTTACAAATTTTTACAAAATAGATACTTTCCATATAGAAGTTATAAGGTAGATAGTTTTTTGATTATCGCTTTAGTTCTCTTTAGCTATTTGATTTTCCTTGACTCTCCACCATCACTACTACGAGCCTTTGTTATGTTAATAATAGGTTTTATTCTGTATGACAGAGAGATAGAAATACTTTCCATGCAGACACTACTTCTCACCATTATTATAGTTCTCTCTCTATTTCCAAGACTCTTCTTTAGTTTAGGATTTTGGTTAAGTGTCAGTGGTGTTTTTTATATCTTCTTATTTCTTATTCACTTTAAAGATAGAAGTAAAATATGGCAATTTATACTGCTTCCATTTTGGGTATATCTTTTGATGTTACCATTTTCACTAACTATATTTTCTAACTTTAGCCTCTATCATCCACTCTCAATTATTTGGACTTCACTTTTTAGTATCTTCTATCCATTAGCTATGTTTTTGCATGCTATTGGATTTGGAGAGTTATTAGATTTTATATTAAGGTGGTTAATTAATTTAGATACAAACGCTGCTTTAGTAAGTTTAGATATGAAGTTTTTAGTTTTTCAAGTAGTTCTTTCTTTGGCAAGTATCTATAAAAAAGAGGCTCTCTACCTACTACTTGTTTATAGCACTTTTATTTTTATATATGCCATCTATAATGTGACATAACTTCAGTCCATAGATAAAGATTATCCACGATACATATATCCAAAGAAACAAAAACATTACCGTTGCAAACGAACCATACATCGTTGCATACGATTTGTTGAGAAAAACATAGTAGATAAAAGCATTTTTACTTATAGTAAAGGTTACAGATATAATGAAAGAACTGATTGCAGAAGCTTTCGGATTTATCTTTACATTTGCACCCATCTGAAAAATCAGAAAGAAGAGACCCCAGATGATAAGATATGGCAGAAAAGCTAAAATATTCAAGTTCTCAGTGAGAGTATTTGAAGCCATTAGTGCTGCTATATAACCCGTAATGTAAAAAGAGAGTCCAAGAGCAAAAGGTGTTAAAGTTATCATCACGAGATAAGTTCTTAAACTTCCAAAAAAAGTTCTCTGCGGTGCCTTGAAAATCTTATTTGCTATAAACTCAAAGTTTTTAAAAAAGAGTAAAGAGGATACAAATATCATACCTAAACCTATCATTCCCATTTTCGTAGAGTTTTCTAAAAAACCATCAATATACCCCATCATAGCCTCTGAATTTACAGGCATAAGGTTTGAAAATATAAAAGTTTTAATACTCTCATAGTACTCATCAAAACTAGGCATAGAAGTTAAAAGTGTTAGTAAAATTAGTAAGAGAGGGATAATAGTAAAAATAGTATAAAAACTAAGAGAAGCAGCAAAGAGTGTTAACTCTTTGTCAATAAAAGTATTGACCCAAAATTTAAGTTGTTTAAATATTTGAGCTGTACTTATTTTCATGCTCTAGTCAAGTCCCATCTTAGCAGGATTTAAAATATTGTTTGGGTCAAACGCCATCTTAATTGATTTGAAAAGATTCATCTCTTCATCTGTAAACGCCATCTTCATATAAGGTGCTTTTGCAAGACCGATACCGTGTTCTCCAGAGAGTGTTCCTCCAAGGTCTATAGTCGCTTGAAAAACTTCTTCTATAGCTTGATAAGCGATTTTAACTTGTTCAGGGTCTTTACCGTCCACCATTACATTTGTATGAACATTACCATCACCAGTATGTCCAAAACAAGGTATCTTGATGTCGTACTTATCAGCAATAGCATAAAACTTTTCTAAAAGTTCAGGTAAAACTGCACGAGGAACTGTTACATCTTCGTTAAGCTTTTTACTACCATAAACACTAAGTGCTGGAGAAGCATTACGGCGAGCAAACCAGATATCAGCTGCCTCTTTCTCATCTTTTGCAATTCTAAACTCTGAACAACCATTCTCTTTAAAAACTCTCTCAATTTCGCTTAGTTGATAGTCCAAATCATCTTCTAAGTTTCCATCAACATCCGTTACTAAAAGTGCTCCAGCATCTATCGGTAAGCCTTTGTTAAAAGTCTGCTCAACCGCACGAATAGTGAGGTTATCTAAAAACTCCATCGCAACAGGAGTGATACCACTTGCCATTGTTTTATAGACTGCTTCCATAGCTTCGCTAACTGTTGAAAAGATCCCTACTGCTGTTTTTGTCATCTTAGGTTTTGGAATAAGACGAAGAGTGATTTCAGATAGAACAGCTAATGTACCCTCAGAAGCTATCAAAATACCGCTAATGTTGTAACCAGCCACATCTTTAATAGTTCTCTTACCAGCTTTAATAATGTCACCATTTGGTAAAACTGCACGAGTAGCCATCACATAATCTTTAGTGATTCCATACTTTGCAGCACGCATTCCACCAGCATTTTCACTAACATTTCCACCTAGAGTTGAGTACTCTTGACTCGCAGGATCTGGTGGATAAAAGAGACCTACTTCTTCAACTGCACGTTGTAAGTCCATGTTAATAACACCAGGTTGAACTATCGCAACCATGTTTTTCATATCTATCTCAAGGATTTTGTTCATATGCTTCTCAAAACCTAAAACAATTCCTCCACTACTAGGTAAGGCACCACCAGTAAAACCAGAACCAGCTCCACGAGGGACTATAACTATTTTGTGTTCGTTACAGTACTTAAGTATCTCACTCACATCTTCTTCGCTGCGAGGAAAAACAACTGCATCTGGTTCAAAATGTTCACGAGTTGCATCGTAAGAGTAAGCGATTAAATGTGCTTTATCACTATAAATATTCTCATCACCAACAATCTTTTTAAAATGTTTTAAATGTTTCTCATCTATCATAACTATTCTCCTATCTCAAACGTTTCTAATATATAGTGATTCTTTTCATCACTATTTCTAATGTTCTCATATAACTCTTCATTATTTTTATTAAACTGGGCAAGTAGTTCATAATAGTGAGGTTCATAATCTTCCAACTCATTACTACCCTCACCCCACCAGTTTGCTTCTATAGTCTCAACACGAGAGTAAAACGGAAGTTGAACACTATCTTGGACTAAGGGTGCATCACTAATGTTTAAAATCACAAAACTACGAATATCGACTGTATAGAGTTTTTTGTCAAGGTAGACAAATAAAAGCCCCACACTACTAGCAATATTCATAGCGTCAAAATCTTCTTTAAGAGGTGTAGGATGCCCACGGTAAGAAAGAATAGTTGCAAATATGTCTACATGAACCCATTGTACTTTTACACTCTTTGTAACTTGGTGATAAATCTCTTCACTAGGTGCTATTAAAAGAGCACGAGAGTATCCAAACGCCAGTTCAACTTTATCACCTTCCTCTGCTTCCCATTTACCTGTAGGTAAAGCATTGTTATTAAGTGCATCAAATTTAGAGAGTTTAAGTGTGGCTATTTTACTCTCTTTGTCATACTCTGTAACCGTTACATTCCAAAGAATACTTGAGTGATTTTCAGCGATAGCATGGACAAGGTAACCACTCACTCCAACATCTACTCTCTCTAACTCTACAGTAGCTGTTTTATTTTCATTATCAACACTTAAAAGAGGTGCTTTTATCAGTCCTGCCATAAGATTAAATGTTAGTAAAATAAGTAAAAGTATATATTTCATTGTTCTTCTTTTTAGTTAATTATAAGCGATTATATCTAAGAAACCTCAGACTAAGCAAAAAGAAGCTAATATTTTAAACTTTTTATTTTAGGCTTGTGAATTTTGATACGAATTTTCTTTATTTTATTACTAACCACTACCATTTTTGCCTCAACAGTTGAGAGATACCGCTGGACAAACGGCGAAACATATTTAGTCTTTTTAGAGAAGCACTCTCTCCCCATTCGAGCACTCTACTACAACCTTGACAAAGATGACCAGCGTTTGACTGAAGAGATGCGTTCTGGTGCTCACTTCCAGATATTAGTAGATTCAAATGATACGATAGAGCAACTCCTACTTCCTTTAAATGACCAGCTACAAATTCATATATATAAACAAGGTAAGAGTTATAAGTTTCAAGCTATTCCTATCATAAGCACAGTAAAAACTGAAGCTTTCGCCCTTAAAATTGTTAGTTCTCCAAACTATACTATTCATAAATATACAGGTAGTAAAAAACTCGCTCAGATTTTTACCGCTAACTTTAGAAATTCACTAAACTTTAAAAATGACATCCGACAAGGTGATGATCTTGTTATGATTTATAAGCAAAAGTATAGACTTGGAACTGTTTTTTCTATGCCAATTTTACAAGTAGCTATGATAGAAATGCGTCATAAAAAACACTATATTTATCTCAATGATGATAAACGCTACTATGATGAAAAGGGACATGAAGTAGAAGGTTTTTTACTTGCTCGTCCTGTAAGAGGTGCTAGAATCTCTTCATACTTTACCAAAAGAAGGTACCATCCCGTACTACATAAATGGAAAGCCCACTTAGGAATAGACTATGCTGCTCGTCGTGGAACACCTATCGTTGCTGCTGGAAGTGGACGAGTTATTTATGCTGCTAGAATGGGAAGCTATGGTAACCTTGTAAAAATTCGTCATGCAGATGGGTATGAGACACGCTATGCCCATATGAAATCTTTTCGTCGTGGTATCAGAAAAGGTAAGTATGTTAAAAAAGGTCAGACTATAGGCTATGTAGGTACAACTGGGCGTTCAACTGGTCCACATCTACACTTTGAACTTCGTAAACGTGGTCGTGCTATCAATCCGCTAAGAGTTGTACAAGTTACAACAAAAAAACTTAAAGGTAAAGAGAAAAAAGCATTTCTTAAACTGCAAAAAAATTATAATGAGAGTATTGATTTACATCTTAATAATCAAACACAATTTAAACGAATTGCACCTTTTCAAAACATGTGTTATATCCACTCAAGTCCATGTAAAACAGATGGATAAGATCACTAAGACCTCTCCACTAAAGGACCCTAAGTTTGTAAAACCTATAGCCTTAGAGTACTCCCAAAATGGAGAGATAAAAACTTGGGAAGCGGTAATAAGCCACGATAGTGTAGCCATACTTTTATGGCATAAAGAAAAAGATTCTTTTATCTTAGTAAAACAACTCCGTCCAGCAGTTCTAAATGCCAATCCTGCTAATGGCTACATGTACGAACTCTGTGCCGGTATAGTAGATAAAGAGTGCTCTTTGGTTCAAATAGCTAAAGAAGAGATACTTGAAGAGTGTGGTTATGATGTTCCAGTAGAGAACATCCAAAGGCTAAACTCTTTTTATACAAGTGTAGGTATCTCAGGCTCTAATCAAACTCTATACTATGCAGAAATAGATGAAAGCATGCAAATAGATGATGGTGGTGGTTTAGTAGAAGAAGATATCGAAGTTATTTATATTGAGACTTCAAAAGCAAAAAAATTTATGTTTGATGAAGTGTACCAAAAAACACCAGGTATGATGATGGCATTTTATTGGTGGTTTGATAATATCAAGGCGAGAGGGTAATCAACCCTCTCTAGATACTAGAATAACTTAACTAAATAGCCAAGCACTAGAAGTAGGATTAAGATCCTAAGGAGCATTACTTACCCTTTTTAATGGCACTCCCACCCAACACTACCCACATTTTGCTAAAATTTTAGCAAAAAAAAAGGGTTAGGATAATATATCCTAACCCTTTACAGTACCATATAGAGGTGATTAATCTCTATTAAGGTAAGTTATGCTCTCAGCTCTAATTATAGCATACTAATTATCCAAAATCAATAGGATCCATATCTATTTCAGCTAGCGTGACTTTTGTAGCACTGATAGCTTTTATGATTGAAGTACTTTTATCAGATCTAAGAAGTATCTCAAATCGGTATTTGTTTGCCACTCTTTCTATGGCACACTTTCCAGCACCTACAACTTCTACATCACTAAACGCTAGTAATGAGTCTTGCATTTTACGCATCTCCTCTTGTGCCTTTGCTCCATTTTTATGTGAAAAAAGAACTCTACATAATTTTTTATACGGTGGGTACAGCTCTTCTCTATAACCTTTCTCTTCATCTAAGAAATCTTCATAACTATTGATATAAGCTGAGAAAAACGGTTCATTAAAACTCTGAACTAAAACTAATGCATCTTTTTTACGACCACTTCTACCTGAAACTTGAATGAGAGAAGACAGAGCTTTTTCTCTTGCTCTATAATCTCCCATATTTAACATATTATCCATTCCCATTACAACTGCTAAAGTTACACCATGATAATCATGCCCTTTTGAAAGCATCTGTGTCCCGACAAGGAT
>Ga0256826_1001415_pt1 | contig 14902 bp, 12 predicted proteins | sample CV79metaG_FD_185975 | JGI IMG/M metagenome (GOLD analysis project Ga0256826, IMG submission 185975) | Hydrothermal vent microbial communities from East Pacific Rise, Pacific Ocean - CV79 | ecosystem: Environmental > Aquatic > Marine > Hydrothermal vents | place: Pacific Ocean: East Pacific Rise...
CGAGTGAGTCTAAGGCAGTTACTTTTTTTGCTGGTTTATTTATGCCACTATCTACTTTTACTAATTCATTTTCTTCATAACTAATACTATCACCATTTTCAAAAATAAATTTTATTTTATAATGATTTGGTTGTGTATTTTGAAAAATTTCTGTACATAAGTTAGAACTTCTAATGAGTCCAAAATGATCATTTGGATTTGCTCGGTTTGCATTATCTTTAAAACATAAAAATGGTGAGCCAGTTTCAAAGTAAGATGTTAGAATTTTTTTCCATAAATCTTTTGCTTTAATTTTTTCTTTTATAAGTGATTCATCTTGCTCTAGTTCTAAATAACGTTTGTTAAATTCTTCACCATATATATTTGTAAGTTCACGAACATCGTATGGGTCAAAAAGTGTCCAAATGGCATCTTCTTGCACTCTTTGCATAAACAAATCATTTAACCACATTGCTGGAAATAAATCATGCGCACGACGACGCTCTTCTCCAGAGTTTTTCTTTAAGTCTAAAAAATCATTTATATCTATATGCCATGGTTCAAGATAAACAGCTATTGCTCCTTTTCTTGTTCCGAGTTGATCTACAGCTATTGCAATATCATTTGTTATTTTTAAAAATGGAACTGTTCCACCTGCTGCATTTTTATGTCCATCGATATAGGAACCCATTGAACGAACTTGTGTCCAGTCCCAACCAATTCCTCCACCAAATTTAGAGAGCATTGCCATCTCTTTGTAAGCATCAAAAATACCTTCGATGTTATCAGGAGTTGAACCAATATAACAAGAGCTTAGTTGATGTCTAGGAGTTCTTGCGTTTGAAAGAGTCGGTGTTGCTAACATAACTTCAAACTTACTAATCATGTTATAAAATTTTATAGCCCACTCTTGACGATTCTCTTCACGTTGTGCTAAAAACATTGAGATTGCCATAAACATATGCTGAGGAAGTTCTATGGGACTAGAGTCTCTGTCCTTAATTAGATATCTATCATATAATGTTTTAATACCAAGGTAGTTAAATTGTAAATCACGTTCAGGAGCTAAATATTTTTCTAATTCATCAAGGTCATACATCTCTTTAAGGCCTAAAAGAATACGCCCCTCTTTTTCACCCTTTTCAAAATATTTTTCTAAAGAACAGTAACCAGTAAAGCCATTAACTTGATGGTAAAGATTAAAAAGAAAAAGACGAGAAGCAACAAAAGTCCAGTTAGGAGCATCAATGTCGATTTTGTCTACTGCTGTTTTAATCAAAGTTTCTTGAATCTCTTTTGATGTTATTCCATCACGAAAGTGAATTTGTGCATCAACTTCTAATTCACTTTGACTAACATTTGCTAAGCTTTTTACAGCAGCCGAAGTGTATTTTTGAATTTTTGAAATGTCTAAAGGTTCTGTTCTTCCATTTCTTTTTATAACTGTAATCATATATATTCCTGAAATAATATTCTAATTGTTCATATAATAATTATCATAGCCAGTAAGTGGATATGATAAAAAATTTTTATCCGAAAACACGTTTGAAAATGTTGTCAACATTTTTAGTATAATAATCATAATTAAAACACTCACGAATCTGTTTTTCAGAGAGTTTACTTCTTAGTTCTTCATCTGCAAGTAAATGATTAAGATAAAGTGATTCTCCATTTTCATCAACAGTTGGTTTTCCATGTTGAATCTCTTCCCATACTTTCATTGCATTTCTTTGTACAATTCTATAAGCATCTTCACGACTAACACCTTGAAGTGGAAGTTCTAAAAGTACACGTTGAGAAAATACAAGACCACCTGTTAGGTTTAGATTTCTCATCATATTTTCAGGATAAACAGTCAAGTTTGCTATAACGTTATTCATACGGTGAAGCATAAAATCGGTAGTAATAAATGAATCTGGCAACCAAAAGCGTTCAGTTGATGAGTGTGATATATCACGTTCATGCCAAAGAGCAACATTTTCCATGGCTGGAATTGCATACGATCTAATCATTCTTGCTAAACCAGTTATATTTTCTGTTAGGATTGGATTACGTTTATGCGGCATTGCAGATGAGCCTTTTTGACCTTTTGCAAAATACTCTTCACATTCATAAACTTCTGTCCTTTGCCAATGGCGTACTTGAACAGCAAATTTTTCTATAGAAGATGCCATCAACGCTAGAGCAGTTGCAAGTCTTGCATAACGGTCACGTTGAATAACTTGGTTAGAAGCAGGAGCAGCTTTTAATCCTAACTCTTCACAAGTATACTCTTCTAATTCTAATGGTGCATGAGCAAAGTTACCCATAGCTCCACTTACTTGACCTACACAGATAACATCCATAGTTTGTTCAAGATTTTCCAAATGACGTTTCATTTCATCATACCAAACTGCTAAAACAAGACCGAATGTTATTGGCTCACCATGGATGCCATGTGAACGACCAACCATTAAAGTCATTTTATGCTCCATTGCACGTTTTTTGATTGATTCCATAATCATTTTCACATCTTTAATTATTAATTCTAAAGAGTCTTTCATTTGAACGGCTACGGCTGTATCGATTGTGTCTGAAGATGTCATACCATAGTGAAACCATCTCGATTCATCACCTAGAGTTTCTGATACTGAAGTAGTAAACGCAATAAGGTCATGGCGAGTAACTGCTTCTATCTCATCAATACGCTTGATGTCAAAGCCTGCATTGGCAACAATCTTATCAGCATCCTCTTGAGGAATTTTCCCTAGTTTAGCCCATGCTTTTACAACTGCTTTTTCTACATCTAACCAAGCTTGGTATTTTGCTTGGTATGTCCATTTTGATGCCATCTCTTCTCGTGAATATCTATCGATCATATATTTTGCCTTTATGATTATTTGTCTTATCTTTTATGTTAAAATTCGCATAAATAAAGTCATTTATTTTACATAAACTATTGTAAAAAAATGATTAAACAGGAAATAAATTTTGCCATTTGTAATTAAAAAAATGTATGTACAAAAGAAGCAAAAAGCTTTTTTATATTTAATGAATGAACTTGGGTACCCACAAAGAGAAGCACAACGGTTTATATCTAAAGGAAGAGTTCTTGTAAATGGTGAAAAGATGCTCAAGACTGCAGGAGAGATTGAAGGTGAAATTGAATTTATATATTTTGAACCAATTACTAAAGGATTAGCTCCAACATTCATTGAAGAAGAGTTTGTTGTATTTGATAAGCCTAGTGGAGTTTTGATTCATCCTCAAACGAAAAGAACTCCATACTCTTTAATTGATGAATTAAAATACCAATTTGGGCGTGATGCAAATATTGCCCATAGAATTGACCAAGAGACTAGTGGTCTCGTTTTATGCGCTAAAAATAAAACTAGTGAACGAGATATCAAGATGATGTTCCAAGAGCGTGAAATGAAAAAGAAGTATTTGGCTCTTGTTCATGGAGAGTTTAAAGAAGAGTTATGTGTTGAAGCTCCACTTCTACGTTTTCAAGCTGAGAGTGCCATAGTTAGAATGGTTGTAAAAGTAGATGAGAGTGGAAAAAAATCTAAAACAGATTTTAAGCCATTAAAATATTTTCCTGATAAAGATATGACCTTAATTGAATGCTCTCCTCATACAGGAAGACAACATCAAATTAGAGTTCATTTGTTTCACGTGAAACATCCAATCGTTGGTGATCCAATTTATGGACAAAGTGAAGAAAACATTATTAAATTTTTAGATAAGGAATTAACTCCTAATAATAGAATAAAAAATTCTGGTGCTACTCGTCTACTTTTACATGCAAGTGAATTAGAGTTTAATCTTTATGAAAAAACATATCATATCAAAAGTGATATTAATTTTGAAGAGATATGTGCCTCTAGTCTTATTGTGAATATCTCATAACAAGTACACTTATTCAACTTATAATAAAGTAATGTGAATAACTATTGAATGATAATATATTTTTTCTTTTAAAATATGTGAATAAACAATAAAAACCTTTAAAGCCCCCTATTTTAAGTACTTTAAGGAAAAATAAAAGATAAATTAAGGTGTTATTTATATAAAATTATTCTTAATAAAAGAGAAAATTTTGAAATTTATTATCGAATTTATAAGTTACTATTCACACTTTACAACAATGTGTGAATATTGTGTAATTAAGGTAACTTCTGTAATTAAATTGTGATTATAATTTATTTTAATATTTTATATTGTATGAAATATTTTTGAAAAAAGTAGATTTTTTTAAGATTGTTAAGGTAAGATTACATCCATAGACGATCTCCCTGGTGTGTTGATCGTCTTCTTTATATTTTAGTCTTCTTTGTTAAGAGCATAAAAAAAACCGCCAACTCCACCAGCAAAAACTAAAACAACAAAAATTACTTCGCCTATGTCAACAGCAGTAAAATCACCCATATAAATATCCTTAATATTAATTATAAGAGAATTATACTCTTAAACTTGTTGGCTAATTATTAATTTCATCCTGATTTTTTTCTTTTAGTTGTCCACAAGCAGCACTAATGTCAATGCCTTTTGAATCTCGAATTGTTGAGAGTAAACCATGGTTGAGAAGATACTCCTGAAAGCTAACCATATCTTCACGACTTGGTCTTTCATAAGGTGTTCCGGGATAGGGATTAAAATAGATAAGATTTACTTTTGCTTTGATATCTGTAAGGAGTTTGACTAGTTTTTTTGCACTACCTAAATCATCATTCTTGTTTTTTATCACAAGGTACTCAAACATAACACGTTTTCTCGTATCAATTGGAAAGCGTTTAACTGCTTCTATGATAGAGTTGATATTATGAGCTTTATTCATTGGTATGAGCTCTGATCTAAGTTTATCATCAACAGCATGCAATGAGATTGCTATATGTACTCCTAAATCCATTTCACCTAGTTTATCTATTTTTGTACTAAGCCCACTTGTGCTAACAGTTTGTCTTTTTCCTGATATTGCTAAGCCTTCTTCTTCTTTAAAAATTTCTATTGCTTTTGCTAAATTGTTAAGATTATCTAGTGGTTCACCCATTCCCATATATACAATGTTGATTTTTCTGTTATGTTTGTGGTTATTGTCACGTTTTAAATTTACTACTTGGGCTACTATCTCTCCAGCAGTTAAATCTCTAGTAAAACCACCTTTTGCTGTTAGGCAAAATGTGCAGCCAACTTTACAGCCAACTTGCGTTGAAACGCAAATAGTATATCTTGCTTCTTGTATCACTTCACCATTTTCATCAAACTGTGTATCTTTCATTTTAAGCCAAACAGCTTCTACTGTTTTACCATCTTGAAGTTCAAACAGATATTTTATAGTTCCATCACTAGATTCTTCTTTTCTTATAATCTTCATAGGATTAACTACATAAGTTTTTGCTAACTCTTCTTTCATTGTTTTAGGAATATTTTTCATTTCTTCAAAATTTTCAGCGTATTGGTGGTACATCCAGCCAAAAATTTGTTTAGCGCGAAATGATGGTTTGACTAACTCTGTTAGCTCTTTTTGTGTAAAGTCAAGTAATGATGGTTTTGTTTCGTTCATTTGGCAGTTAGTTCCTTAATACGATTTTTAACATGAATCTCTAGTAATTCTTTTGCTTTGTTATGATTTTTTATAAAATCTTCATGGGCATTTTTGTTTGTGTAGTTTGTTATACAAAAAACTCCACCTGCTGGAATATTAAATTCTTGAGCAATTCTCAGTACTGAAAAAAATTCCATATTTTCTATTCCAACTCCAAACTTTAAAAAGTTTTTTGATAACTCAGCATTTGTAGAGATATAATTAGAGGAATTAACTACTATATCTTTTTTGTTAGTAGTGTTTGTTGTTACAACATTATCAAGAGGAGTATAAGCATCATTACTCAAAAAAGAGAGCTCTATATTTGACGCTGTTTTAGATTCTATTATATCAAAAATATTTTTCTCTCCATAACTACCAGCTGTTCCAACAAAAAGCAAAAATTCTGGTTTGTCAAACAAACATAATCTTGTTATATTCATCGCACTTTCAATTAAACCTACTCCCATAGAATTGGCAAAATCAAAAGTTTCACTATTTCCTGCGCATATTATCATTTAAAGTCTCACTGGAATTTTTTGTTCATGCAAATAATGTTTTAAATCCATGATATCTATCTCTTTATAATGAAAGATAGAAGCTGCTAATGCTGCATCAGCACCATGAGTAAAAGCATCTTTTATATGTTGCATTGTCCCTGCTCCACCACTAGCTATGACTGGAACATTAACAGCTTTACTTATTTGCTCAGTTATATTTAATTCAAACCCTGCTTTGGTACCATCTGCATCCATTGAAGTTAGTAGTATTTCACCACTTCCTCGCTCAACTACTTCTTTAGCCCATTCTACTGCGTTTATACCAGTGTCTACTCTTCCACCATTAAGATATACATTGTAAACATCACCAGTTTTTTTAACATCTATAGCAGTTACAATGCATTGTGAGCCAAATCTTTTTGAAGCTTCATCGATAAGTTCTGGTCTTTTGATTGCAGCTGAATTTACACTTACTTTATCACAGCCAACATTTAAAAGTTTGTATATATCATCTAGTTTTCGGATTCCTCCACCAACTGTTAGTGGAATAAAAATTTCTTTTGCTACTTGAGCGACTATATCTACTATAGTGTCTCTATTGTCCGATGAAGCGGTAATGTCTAAAAATGTTAGTTCATCTGCACCCTCTTCATTATATCTTCGTGCAACTTCTACAGGATCACCTGCATCTTTTAATCCAACAAAGTTAACGCCTTTGACAACGCGTCCATCTTTTACATCTAAACAAGGGATGATTCTTTTAGCAAAATAGTTCATTTGAAAGTTTAATACCTTTTATAATATAGTAGTATTATACTATTTTAGACTTAACGATTGATTTGTTTCACGTGAAACAATATTAGTAGAAGTAATACTATTTAATTATTTTGGATACAATAGAGAATATAAATAATTATTGGAAATGTGATGGAAAAAGAAGAGATTTTAGATCATTTACGTTCTGCTAAAGCTGCACATATTAAATGGGTTCAAAAAGCTAAGTTGCTGATAAATGGAATTGATATTAATGAAGATGCGATACCAATTGATTCAACTGAATGTAAATTTGGAAAATGGTTTTATAGTGATGGACAGATTTTAAACAGTTTATCAAATAATCCACTGGAATGTATGCAAAGTATTGAAGGATTACATTTTTCACTACACGATAAATATTTACAGATATTTACCATATATTTTTCAGAGGATAAAAAAGCAGGTTTCTTTGCTAAGTTATTTGGTTTAAAAAGAAAAAAAGCACTTACTGAAGAAGAAGTTCAAAATGCTAAACAATATTATGCTGAAATGGAAAATATATCAAAAGATTTACTTGAAGAGATAAATAGGCTAGAGCGCCGTCTTGTAGCTGTTTCAGAAGAAAAAATAAAAGCTTTAGTATAAAAAATAATTATTTCACCTATTTTTTATACGCTCTTACCTTTTTATAAGTAAAGTTAAGATAGACTGATGTAATGAATAAAGAAAGCGTTGTAGCAAAAAAGAAGTTTGGACAAAACTTTCTGAAAGATCAATCAGTTTTAAGAAAAATCGTCGAATCGATGCCCAAAAATGACAACAAAGTTGTGGAAATTGGACCTGGCTTAGGTGATTTAACTAAATTTTTAGTTGATGTCAAAAGTGTAGAAGCTTTTGAGGTAGATACCGATTTATGTAAACTATTACAAAGTACATTTAAAAAAGAGATTGATACCAAGCGACTCCACTTAAATTGTGGGGATGTTCTACAAGCTTGGAAGAGTTCTTTAGTAGATGAGCCGTATGACTTGGTGGCAAATTTGCCATACTATATTGCTACGAACATCATTCTAAAAGCACTCGCAGATCCAATGTGTAAAAATATACTTGTAATGGTACAACTTGAAGTAGCAGAGAAATTTTGTGCAACATCAGGTCAAAAAGTGTTTGGTTCTTTAGGTGTAATAGCTCAAAGTATAGGAACAACAAATATAGTTGTAAAAGTTCCGCCGACTGCGTTTGACCCTCAGCCAAAAGTTGATTCTGCTGTTTTTTTGATTGAAAAGAATGCTGATAGAAGTGATAAAGATTTTGAAGATTTGTTAAGAGTTGCGTTTACACAACCTCGTAAAACTTTGATGAAAAATTTATCGGCTAAATATGAAAAAACTATACTTCAAGAGGCTTTTTTAGATTTAGAGCTTACATTAACGATTCGTCCTCATCAAGTTTCCACTCAAGACTATCACCAACTCTATAAAATAACAAGGAGTTTGGATGGCAGAAGAAATACAAGAGGTACAGGAAACTAAACCTCAAGAACAACGCAAACCAAATAATCATCGTAAACAAAATAACAATCGTAAACCGAATCCCAATCAAAAAAAAGTTGATGGAGAGACGGCTACAAAGCCAAATGCAAAATCAAATAATAACAGAAATAAAAATCGGAATCGTCATAAAAGACAACCATCTCCAGTAGATGAAAACTTAAAATCTTTTGTTGTTAAAAATCAAGAGGCACATAAACAAAGACTTAATCCACATTATAAATTAGATTTAAATTCTAAAGCTAAAATCCGTGTAACTCCACTAGGTGGACTTGGTGAAATTGGTGGAAATATTGCTGTTTTTGAAACTGAAAATGAAGCAATTCTTGTAGATGTTGGTATGAGTTTTCCAGATGAAGATATGCATGGTGTAGATATTTTAATTCCAGATTTTTCATATCTTCGAGAGATTAAACATAAAATTGTAGCTGTTATTATTACTCATGCTCATGAAGATCATATTGGTGCAATGCCATACTTATATAAAGAAATGCAGTTTCCAATTTATGGTACACCTCTTCCTCTCGCAATGATAGGAAACAAATTTGATGAACATCATCTAAAAGAAGCTAGAAAACATTTTAATCCAATTGAAAAAAGAAAAGTGTATAAAATAGGAAATGATTTTGAGATTGAGTGGATGCATATGACTCACTCTATCATTGATTCATCTTCTATTGCTATTACAACAGAAGCTGGAACTGTAATCCATACTGGTGACTTTAAAATAGATTACACTCCAGTTGATGGTTATACTGCAGATCTTCACAGACTTGCTTATTATGGCGATAAAGGTGTTTTATGTCTGTTGAGCGATTCAACTAATTCACATAACCCTATACCAACAGGATCAGAATTAAGTGTTGGACCTGCTCTTGAGCGTGTATTTACTAAAGCAGAGGGCAGAGTGATTCTTTCAACATTCAGTTCAAATATTCACCGTGTATATCAAGCTATTCAGTATGGTGTTAAGCATGGTCGTAAAATTTGTGTTATTGGACGTTCAATGGAGAGAAATCTCGAAGTTGCAATGCAATATGACTATATTAAGTTTCCAAAAAATATTTTTGTGGATCCTGATGAAGTAGCTAATTTGAGTGACAAAGATGTACTTATCGTAACTACTGGTTCACAAGGTGAAGGTAACTCAGCCCTTTTTAGAATGTCAATTGGTGAGCACAGACATATTAAAATCAAGCCAAATGATTTGATTGTCTTATCTTCTCGCGCAATTCCAGGAAATGAAGGTTCTATATCTAAAATGCTCAATCATTTACAAAAATGTGGTGCAAAAGTAGCAATGGATAGAGATATTCACGTTTCAGGTCATGCTTCAATAGAAGAACAAAAATTGATGCTGCGTTTAGTAAATCCTAAATTCTTTTTACCGATACATGGTGAATATAATCATGTTATGAAGCATAAAGAGACAGGAATGATGTGTGGTGTTCCTGAGCGAAATATTCTTCTTATGACTGATGGTGAGCAGATAGAAATAGCACCTAAATACATGAGAAAAGTAAAAACTGTAAAAACTGGTAAAACATATATTGACAACCAAAATAATCATGCAATAGAAGATGACATCGTGATGGATCGTCAAAAACTTGCAACTGATGGTGTTGTTATGATGGTTATTCAAGTTAGTGAACAAACTAGTAAAATGTTAGATAAACCAAAAGTTACGACATTTGGTATTGTTCCTGATAAAAGAGATAAAGCATTTGCTAAAGAGATGGAAGAGATAGTAGAAAACTTCCTTATAAATATGAAACCTGGTATGATTGATAATCCGAGAGGTTTAGAAGGCGATCTTCGTCAAGTTGTACGAAAACATATTTATCGTAAAATGAAAAGATACCCTCTTATCGTTCCTACAATATTTATTCACTAAATATTTTCCCCAAGTTTTTATTTGGGAAATTCCTCTGGTTCCCATACTCTGTATGGGAACTGTTGCTGCGTTTGAACTGTTCACTCTGGTTCCCATACTCCGTGTGGGAACTCTTCTTACTCTGCTACTGTATGCATTCCCATTCGGGAGAATGGGAACGAGGGTGGAGACAGGAGAATGGGAACGAGGGAATAACTAGAAAAATCCAAACTTTACTAATCATAGTGTATAATCACAAATAAATTAAACAAAGGCAAAAATCTTGTCAGATAACAAAAATATTGAATTTGAAAACGCAGTAAAAACAATGATGCACCATGTTGGTGAAGATCCAGAGAGAGAAGGTTTATTGGACACTCCCTCAAGAGTTAGAAAATCTTTTGAGTTTATCTATGGTGGATATAAAGAAGACCCAGCCGAAATATTAAAAAAAGCACTTTTTACTAGCTCAAATGATGAAATGGTTTTAGTAAAAGACATAGAATTTTACTCAACTTGTGAGCATCATCTTCTTCCTATTATTGGTCGTGTTCATGTAGCCTATATTCCAGATGGAAAGGTTGTTGGGCTTTCAAAAATACCTCGCGTTGTAAATGTATTTGCACGACGTATGCAAATTCAAGAGCAATTAACAGAACAAATAGCAGATGCAATTATGGATACTATTACTCCAAAAGGAGTAGCCGTTGTCATTCAGGCACGCCATATGTGTATGGAGATGCGTGGAGTAGAAAAGATAAACTCTACTACTACTTCTTCTGCTCTTAGAGGTCTTTTTAAAAAAGATGAGAAAACAAGAAGTGAATTTTTTTCACTTATCAATTCTCCAACGGGAACTAGATACTAAAATATGCCATTTTCATCACTAAAAGAGAAACTTGCAAATAAAAATTACTCTGTTGCGTTTGGAGAAGTTGTAAAAATAAATGCAACGGTGATAACAGCTAGAGGACTTAATGTAAGTATTAGTGATATGGTGAAGATTGTTTCTAATGAAACTAATCAAGAAACAGTCGGTATGGTTACAGAGATAGATGCAGATACCTTTTTTATAACTCCCTTTAGTTTCGTTGAGGGTTTTCGTTCAGGTGACAAAGTATTTTTAGATTCAACAGGGTTAAATATTCCTATCAGTGATGCTCTTTTGGGTCGCGTAGTCGATCCATTTATGCGTCCAATAGATGGTAAAAGTAGTATTAACAACTCAAAGTTAATGCCAATTATTAAAGCACCAATTGCGGCGATGAAACGTGGCATGATAGATGAAGTTTTTAGTGTTGGGGTAAAGAGTATTGATGGATTGTTGACTTGTGGCAAAGGTCAAAAACTGGGTATCTTTGCAGGTTCAGGTGTTGGAAAATCTACTCTTATGGGTATGATTGTGCGTGGTGCTGATGCACCTATAAAAGTAGTTGCTCTTATAGGTGAACGTGGTCGTGAAGTTCCTGAATTTATAGAAAAAAACCTTGGTGGTGATTTAACAAATACTGTAATAATTGTTGCAACTTCAGATGACTCTCCCCTTATGCGAAAATATGGTGCTTTTGCTGCGATGAGTGTTGCTGAATTTTTTAAAGATAAAGGTCAGGATGTCTTATTTATTATGGACTCTGTCACACGTTTTGCAATGGCTCAACGTGAAATAGGTCTAGCATTAGGTGAGCCACCAACTTCTAAAGGTTATCCACCCTCCTCTTTGACTCTTTTACCACAGTTAATGGAGCGAGCAGGAAAAGAAGAAGGGAAAGGCTCTATCACTGCATTTTTTACGGTGCTAATAGAGGGTGATGATATGAGTGACCCTATCGCAGATCAGTCTCGTTCAATACTCGATGGACATATCGTATTGTCGCGTGAAATGACAGACTTTGGCATCTATCCTCCTGTACATATTTTAAACTCTGCTTCGAGGGTTATGAATGATATTATTTCAACTGAACATTTTAAAGCTGTAATGAAATTTAGAAGATTATATACTTTACTTAAAGAGAATGAGGTTTTGATTCGTATAGGTGCATATATCAAGGGTACCGATCCTGAACTTGATGAAGCTATAGAAAAAAAGGATGCTATGCAGAAGTTTATCTCTCAGGGCTCAAACTTTTATGTTCCTTTTGATAAAACTGTTGAAGAATTGACAGCATTAATGCTTACTCAAAGTTAATTAATTATAAGTTTATTATGCATCCAGCTATCTCTTGGTATTCGATCTTTTTCATCTGAAATGATGGCTAATTTATGTGAAGATTTGCTCTCATAACTTTTTATAACTCTATAAAAATCTTTGTCCATTCCAAATAAATCTATGTAGGAATAGATAAAATTTTCTGCACTTTTAAATTTTTTATCTATCATTAAATTAGTAATTTGTACTATAAAACTTGTTCTTAATAATTGCCCTATTATTTTTGATCTTGTATTAGTAGTTATAAGTTCATTTAGCGTACTTTTTATCCCTTTTACATTTCCATATAAGGCATATTTTTCAGATTTATTTATAAGTTTCTTCCAGTGTTTTTCGAGCATTTCTGTAAGTTTTAGATTTAAAAATATTGAAGGTTCTTCATCTATCAATTCATAACATCTTTTAAAATTATTTTCTTTATAACTTGCTAATAAAGTTTTTGTAGCCAAAACTTTCTTTTCTAATTTTTCGAGTTTGCTTTTTATTTGGGTTGCATGTTTTAGGGTATCTATTTTTTCTATTGCATTCTCTAGTTTAGCTGCGTTTATAAGTCTGTTTATTTCATCTAAAGAGTTATATAAAGAGTCATAAAATGTTCGATAAGTAGGTATCTCCGCAAATTTAGGGTGTTTTTTTAATAATATTTCAATATGTACATAATTTTTTTGTTTGATAGCTTCTAAAAATTCTAAAAATTCTTGATTATATTTAAGTATGAAATTTATTAGATCTTTTTTTGATTCAACGCTTAGGTAAGGAAGTAAAAGCTCTTTTGCTCTCTCAGGAGAAGATAAAAGTATCTGTTTTTGGGCATTTGTATAAGCACTTTTAAATGTTTTTTCCATTTTTTTATACTCTTTAGAGTACTTAAGAGGTGGATATTTTTCAGCTAAGGCATAGGCAGGAGCAAACTTTTTTTCCATAGATAAAATTTGAAATCTTGTGTAATTTTGATATGCTTGAAAAAGTAGCTCTATCTCTTGCTTTTTACTTTTTAAACCGAGACAAGTATCAAGTATCTGATGTGCTTTATTACTATTTTCATTTTGTAGAGCCTTTACTGCGTTTAGATATTTAATACTATAAACTTTTTCTAGTTTTTGATACTCTTTTGTTTCTAATAGTTGTGGATTTTTTTCTACTAAGTCGTAAGCTTCAAAAATCATATTATGTATAATTAGGGAGTTTAAATCTTCTTCATTTTGTAATTTAATGTGTAATATTTCACGATTTTTCAACATTACTAATAGATTTATAGAATTTGTTAGGGTGAGATAAGAGACATTTTCACTAAAACTAAGATAGTTGTTTAAGACAATTTTTGAGTTTTTAAGATTTAAAAGTGAAAGAGATTTAGTATGAGTGTTACATATAACAAAATCACTGTTTGTTATATGTATAAGTTGCTTGATATTTGTGAAATTAGTATGAACTATTTTATGTTCTTTTTGCTTAGATAAATCATGTAGATAAATATCTCCATGAGTATCAGCAATAATTAATTCGTTAGCATTAGTAAAACAGAGACTTGAGATAGAAGCATTTGTATAATTTATCTTATCTACTGTTTGGTAACTATTTAAATTTATGATATTTATTGAACCATTGGAGTTGCCAAGAGCTACCAAATATTTTGTAAATGCTACACTTGTTATCTTTGTTTGAAGTTGTGTTTTATATTTTTTAATTGAAGAGTAAATACGTGCACTAAACAGAGAATTTTTATAGTTATAAACTATAACTCTGCCCTCTTTTGTTATTGTAAGTATATGCTCGGAGTTAGGAATAAAATAAAGACTCTCTATAATTCCATCATAAGTTTTAAGGGTATTGATTTGCCTTTTTGTTTGTGCAGAAAATAGATAAATATTTTCCTCTTTACCAATAGCCAAAACTTTTTTTTCTAGGCTAAACGCAGTAAGAGAGTTTTCTAAAAGATTAAAATCTATTAATTTTAAAATAGTATTATAATCTGATAAATCATCCATTTTAGGGCTCCTGCTAGATTGTTAAAATATTTTCTTTAGAAGAAGTTGCACTGATACTTTGCCATTAAATTCATTTTTTGCAACACTATAGCTACAAGAGAGTTTTCTATCCTCTGGCATTTCAAATACACATCTAAACGCAATTAATTCAACTGTTTTTCTTTGATGTGGGTGCTGTCTCACTTCTATCCGTGAATGTGATTTATCAGCACCCATCAATTTTATACTAACTACTTCGGCATCTTTGATTAAAAATGTAGGTCTAGGATTTGCCTCACCATAAGGCTCAAAATTTTCTAAAAGTTCAAGAAGTTCTAGGTTAATATCATCTGCATCAAGTATACCACTTATTTTTTCCTGAGGTATAAAGTCTTCATCAGGAATGGTACTTGCAGTTTTGTTGATTGCCTTTGTAAACGCAGTGATATCATCTACTTGCAGCCCTAAGCCTGCAGCCATCTTATGTCCACCAAATTTAGTTAAG
>Ga0256826_1001416_pt1 | contig 14887 bp, 13 predicted proteins | sample CV79metaG_FD_185975 | JGI IMG/M metagenome (GOLD analysis project Ga0256826, IMG submission 185975) | Hydrothermal vent microbial communities from East Pacific Rise, Pacific Ocean - CV79 | ecosystem: Environmental > Aquatic > Marine > Hydrothermal vents | place: Pacific Ocean: East Pacific Rise...
AAAAATGTGCTGATAGAGTCGTTAAATTTACTAAAAAAGAGTTATAATTCCATTTATGAAACAGAATTTTGTTGTAAAATATATTAGCATTATTGTTATATTGGCTTCATTTATGGGCTCTTTTCATCACCATAATGATCTTAAACAGCATAATGATTGTCAAATATGTACCATACAGCACAATGTAACTGATATAGATACACCTGCAGATGTTAGTTATCTTACTCTTTTTACAATAGTTTTAGAAGCTACATTAGCAAGTTTACCAAACTTTCAAATAGAAAAACAAAATCTTACTTTTAGTGCTCGTGCACCTCCCTCTTTCTCTTAATATTCACCCAATAAAAAAATAATTACAACTATAAAATATTCTGGAGAAAAGAATGAAAAAGAGAATAATACTCTCTCTTTTAACAGTATCTTCACTCTTCGCAGATGCGCAGATGGATGCAATAAAAGAGCAGTTACAAGAACAAAAACAAGCTACAGCACAATTAGAAGCTAAACTTAATAGTTTAGAGCAAAAAAGTACAAACAACTCAGCAAGTTTTTCACAAAATGCTTACTTACCGGATATGGCACTTATTTTAAATATGTCAGCACTTAGTCGTAATGTGTCAAATAGTGATTATGAAACTGCAGCAATGCCAGGATTTATAGACAGTGGAGATATAAAGTTACCTTTTAATAAAAATAGAGGGTTTAACCTTAACTATGCAGAAGTTGCTATGCACTCAGTTGTTGATCCTTATTTTGAAGCTTTCGCAAATTTTCACCTTCATCCGGAGGCTTTTGAAATTGGAGAAGCATACATTCAAACAACATCACTTCCTTACTCTTTACGTGTTAAAGCAGGTAAATTTAAAAGTTCATTTGGAAGAATAAATAAAATGCATCAACATAGTTGGAACTTTGATTCTCAGCCTCTTATTTACAAAGGTTTCTTTGGTCCTGATTCTATCAGTGATGCGGGTGTTCAACTTCAATGGATAGCTCCAACAGATACTTACCTTATGCTTGGTGCTGAAGCGATGCAGGGGACTAATGAGAGAAGTTTTGGTGATACATCTGAGAATAATCTTTATATTGCTTATGTGAAATCTAGTGTAGATATAGGGGATGATTTATCTATTTTAGCTGGGCTTAGTTATGCTCATGGTAAAAACTATGATAGCAATATATCAAACCCTACAGATATTACAGGAGTAGATTTAACACTTCGTGAGCAGTTAGGAAGTTATTCTGCAATTATCTGGCAGAGTGAGTATCTACAAAGAAATAAACAACTCTCAACAAGAGATGATAAGCAATCAGGTCTTTACTCTGAACTTGTTTATCAGTACAACAATAACTACTCATTTGGTGCTCGTTATGATTTAATTACAAATAATGACACAGATTTATCAGCTTATAATGTAGATACTAGTAATTTAGATAGATACACAGCAAAGATGGAATACAAACCATTTCCAATGTCACGTTTAAGACTCTCTGCAACTTATGACAGAAGTAAGGTAATAGCAGGAGAGAGAAAAAATATTAAGCAGGTGATGTTGAGTTTAAATATCGCAGCAGGCGCACATGGCGCACATGATTATTAGGAGATTATGATGAAGAAAATTTTATTACTATTATTGGCGTTTACTTCAGTTGCTTTTGCATCTATAAGAGTTGAAGCAACATATTCAACATTTGGGGCTATTACTCAAAAAATAGGTGGCGATTTAGTGCATGTTCATGTTTTAGCAAGTTCAAAGTACGATCCACATTTCATAGTACCGAAACCCTCTTTACTTGCGAAACTTCATCGTGCAGATTTACTTATAATGAATGGAGGTGGACTTGAACTTGGATGGTTACCACCACTTATTCGTGGTGCAAATAATGCAAAAATTCAAAACGGTGCAAAAGGATTTTTAGATATTTCGCATTTTATACCAATGATAGATGTACCGACATCTGTTTCTCGTGGTTTTGGAGATGTGCATGCACAGGGAAATCCTCACTATACAACGGATCCTCATATGGTACTAACAATTGCAAGAGCAATTATGGGAAAACTACTTGAAATTGACCCTGAAAATGAAGCGGAGTACCAAAGAAATTTAAATAGTTTTACGAAAGAGTGGGAAAATTATCTAAAATCTTTTGATAATGATATGAAAGAGTGCAAAGATAAAAAAGTAGTACAGTACCATGAACTTTTTAACTACTTTTTAAAACGCTATAGCTATAAGAGCTATGTTAATTTAGAGCCACTTCCAGGAATAGCTCCTAGCTCAAAACATACTATTAGTGTTATAAACACTATTAAGAAAAATAAGATTAGATTTATTTTACAAGATGTGTACCATGAAAAAAGAACTGCAAAGTTTATTGCTGCTAAAACAGATGCAAAAGTAGTAGTTATTCCTCATGATATGGGTTCAGATGGAAGTAAAACATTAGAAGAGTTTTACAGTAATATTGCGAAAAGTTTATGCAAATAATAGAACTATTATGGCCAGCCTTTATTCTTGCAATAGCATTAGTATTTGTTCATACTATCTTTGGTATAGAGATTATTAAACGCGGTGTTATCTTCACTGACTTAGCTATCGGGCAGATTGCTGCAAGCGGCATGGCTATAAGTATCGCATTTATGGATGGTGCTTATCAGAATGTAATGACCCTGCTTTTTGCAATTTTAGGAGCACTTATTATTACTTGGGCAACAAAGAGAGTAGAAAAAGTAGAAGCCTTTATAGGACTCTTGTATGCACTGGGTATATCATCAATAATGCTAATTTTGGCACAAAGTGCAGAGGGAACAGAACTCTTCTCAAAACTAAGTGCAGCAGATATTCTATTTACTTCGAGTGAAGATTTATATAAAGATTTAGCTATCTATGTCTTTGTATCATTTGTTATGTTTGGTATTTATTCAAGAGTAGGGGGAATAAAAAAAGAGTTACTATTTTTTATGATGTTGGCACTTACTGTGACATTTTCTGTTCAATCAGCAGGAGTTTTAGTGGTCTTTGCACTACTTATAGCTCCTTCATATATAGGCCTACTTCAAGTAAAATATAATTCATTTGCATTTGCAACGATTTTTGGTTCATTTACTATACTCCTATCACTGGCACTCTCTTATAATTATGATTTACCAACTGGGTATACTATTATTTTTTGTGTAACTAGTTTATCACTTTTAGGAGTAATCTTTTTAAGTACTAAAGTAGTGGAAAATAGAAAGTAACTCTATTTCAGTTCTATGAGTGAGTTTATTAATTCCTTTTGTAGGATGGACAATCCACTCTACATCATATCGTTCATCCCTTAGTGCAAATATATTCTCTAGATTTATTTATGACTTCCTTTATCTGTGTTTTTTCTTCATTAGATGCCTTTGTATTGACTATCGTTGAAGGGAATAACCTACACCATAGACTGTTTTTAGATAAATTGCTCTATTTCCGTTGTCCCCAATTTTTTTTCTAATATTTTTTATATGGTTATCAAGCGAACGCTGAGAGCTTAGAGATGATAGAGAAGAGACAAGATCCTCTCTTTTCATAACAAGATTACTGTTTTTTATGAGCATTGAAAGTATATCAAATTCAATAGTTGTTAGTTCGAGTAATTTTTGTTCAAAATATATATTTGAATCTTTTATTTCAAAAAGTTTCTTTTCACTTTGAACTTTAATTTCACTATTTTTTCCAAGTTGAATCCATATTCTAGCTTCAAGTTCCTCTAAATCTAAAGGCTTGACCATATAATCACTTGCACCATAACGGAAAGCTAATAGTTTTGATTTAGTATCACTATAAGCACTTGCCATAATAATGGGTAATGAGACACGGTTCTTAATACTTTTTAAAACTTCAAAACCATTAAAATCAGGTAGGTTAATATCTAAAATTACTAAATCATAATCCACATTTTCAATATGTGCAATACTATCAGTTGCAGTAAAAACAGGTGTGATTTGAAAATCACAATCAGTTAAATAGTTATAAATTACTTCAGAAGCCAACTCATCATCTTCAACTAAGAGGATTTTAGGAATTTGCATTTTCAACCTTTGTTACATATTTTGTAAATTTTAATATACTTGTTCTTAGAGTATAGTTATGAATCTAGTTTAACTCTAATCTGTTTTGGCATATAGTATTTAAACTGTTTTGGAAAGATAAAAAAGTCAATAAAACCTTTTATGTCATATATTTCATTCCATGAGTCAATTTCAAAGTTTATAGCAATAATCCCAAGAGAGGGAAATTTACTTATATGCTCAGACATAAGTGAATTTGCAAGTTCATGAAGTTGAGGATTGTGTCCTACAATAAACATCGACTCAACATTATCTTCTTGAATAGCAATAATCTCTTTTATACTTTCTACTTCTGTTAAATATAACTCTTTTAAGTAGTGTTTTTCGCCACTATAGGATATCTTTTTTGCTAATAAATCTGTAGTCTCTTGTGCTCTAAGTGCACAACTTGATAAAATAAGTTGAGGTTTAACTCCAGTTAAAGAGAGATATGAACCCATAGTGTTAATATCTTTTTTACCTCTTTTTGAAATAGTCCTCTCAAAATCACTTGTATCTGGTTCACTCCAACCAGATTTTGCATGTCGTATAAGATAGAGAGTTTTCATTTACAACTCTCTATATACGTGAGAGTTCGTCAGATATAGATTTAGAACTTTTATCTATAATCATCTTTGCTAATGCGATATTTCCATCATCTCTAAATATACAAAATATATCTATTTTGGCAAATTCATTTGTAGCATGCTCCCCAGCACTTTTAACTAAAAAAACATGTCCATCATGTGTTTTAGCTTCTACTGAAGTTGCTTCACTAAAGCCAATATCTAAAGATGTTTCACTAATAGTACGAAAAGTATCATTAAAAATAGTTGCAGAGTATGCAATATCAGTTCCTGTACTCTCATTCTCTACATAGAGAGTCTCTCCACTGTAGTTAAGTATTGCTGAACCTAAGTATCCATTTACACTACGAAGTTTTTTCATTTTTTCATCAAAATTTATCATCTGTTTTCCTATTTGTTTAGATTTTGCATAAAAGTGTTGAACTCTTGTGCATTGCTTATATTTTGCTCTTGTAAAAAGTTGTTTAAAAGTTCTTCTGAAGCTTCTATTCCTTCGTTCTCTTGAGTAGTAAGTAGTTCTTTGTAGAGCGCACTTATAGTCTCTTTTGCACTCTGAGTAATAGCTTTTCTTGTAGACATATGGTTTCTAAATGAACCATCTGGATTTTTAGCTGTTTTAACTGTTGCAAGTACCCAGTAGTAGCTACCATCTTTACATAGATTTTTTACATAGGCTACTACATCATTGCCTTTATTTAGATTCTCCCAAAGATATTTAAAAATTACTTTTGGCATATCAGGATGTCTTAAAATTGAGTGTGGCTTTTCAAATAGTTCACCCTGAGTATAACCTGATATTTTTATAAATATTGGGTTTACATAAGTGATATTTCCCTCACTGTCTGACTTCGATACAATCAAGTCTATACTTGTTACCTCTTTTTCTATCTCATTAGGTACTGGTCTTGGCATAATATACTCCTTTTATCTTAATGTGTTTAAAAAAGTAGAAACTATCTCTTCTTTTCTAAATGGTTTTGTTGCAAAATGATCATAATTATTTAAATCTAAATCTCTTGTATCTCCCGAAACAGAGACTGTAGTTGTTTTTCTCTGAGAGCTTTGTGCTTCTAATTTCTTGTATTCTCTTAACATATCACTTCCTGATAATATAGGCATGCTATGGTCAGTGTAAACTATGGTGTAAGGATTTGAACTTTTTAGGGCATATGTTAAAAGTTCAAGTCCATCTGCACCATTTTGTGCGATGTCAATTTCGCAGTATTCATTTTCAAGCATAGATTTGATAAGCACAATGCTAATGTTATCATCTTCTACTATAAGAACTCTTGGAATACTGCTTTCATTCACAAAACTATATAAAGAATCTCCAAAATAGCTATATTGAGAGATTAGCATTGCACCGTCAAGATTATTTACATCAAGTGATAAAAATTTCTCTTCAACTACAAGAAGTTTTATAGCGTTTTGTTTGACATGTAAAAAGAGATCACCAGAGAGTCTATTTTCAAAGCTAATAATATGTGTGATATCACTAGAAAGCTGTTTTAGTTGAGTGATTGCAGTTATTTTATCTACATTTACACCTATTTTTACAAGATATCTAGCTATATGGTTTGCAACAACTGAGTTGTCTTTATCCATAAGAATAGCTACAGTTGTTTTACTGTTTTTAATAGGCTCAAATTTATGTGCATAATCTTTAATATCCATCGGTAGATCAAAGTAAAAAGTACTTCCATGATTTAGTTTACTCTCTATAGATAGTTTTCCACCCATCTCTTTAACATAACTTGCACAAATTGATAGTCCAAGTCCAGTTCCACCATAAATATCTTTTGTATTCTCTTCAGCTTGAGTAAACGCTTCAAAAATTGCACTCTGTTTATCTTCTGCGATTCCTATTCCACTGTCTTTTACGAAAATATGAAGTTTTTTCTCTTTTGCTTTATATCTTAGTGAAAACTCAATTGATCCATTTTCAGGAGTAAATTTACTTGCATTGCTAATAAGATTCATAATGACTCGTTTAGTCTTCATACTATTTAACTCTATCTCTTTTGGAAGAAGTGGATCTATGAAAATATTGTAGTTGATATTTTTCTTTGACATGTTTGCAGAAAAAATTTCAGCAATATCAGAAAAAAACTTTACACAGTTTACTGTTTTTGGTTCTTTATTTACAGGTTCTCTTTGGTGTGAAACGCCATCAAGAATGGAAGTTGTTAGTTCATTTATGAGTAGGGCACTGTTTTTTGCATGACCTACATACTCCTTGAGTCTAACATCATCTATCTGCTCTTGTAAAATCTCTAAAAATCCAAGAAGCCCGTTAGCAGGTGTTCTAATATCGTGAACGATATTTGACATATAGTCTAACATCTCTCTTGGTTCTTTAGTCTCAGAGTGTAACTTTTCTAAATTATCTAGGTTCTCATCACTGTTTGGAGTGATCTGTGTTTCTGGAAGAGCGATGTTCTCACTGTTCTTTTTCATCTTATATATAGACTCAATTATAAATGGTGTAATAGCCTGAAAAATCTCTAAATCAGTTTTTGTAAATTTTTTGATTTTCTTTACACTTGAGTAAGCAGTAGCAATACCTATAAACATACCATTATCAATGAGAGGAATCATGACCTTAGACTTGATTTTTATATTGTCAGGGTTATCAATAGCTGGAACATAACCTTTTTCACTAGAAAGGTAGTTATATATAATAGACTGTTTTCTTGATAAACATTCATAAAGAAGACCTTTTTTTTCTTCTATTGAAATTTGTTTAGTTTCAGTGGATCTTTCTCTTGAAAGCATAGGAAAATCATAAATCCAAATTGAAGAAAATTCTGCATCAACTAGTTCAGTAATGAGATTTTCTAAAATATTGTTAATCTCAATATTATTAGTAATAATGCTTATCTCTTTTGTCTTCTTTATGAGATCTTTTTTAAGTAGAGAAATATTGAACATTGATTAGCCTTCCATAGAAATTTTATAGTGAAATTGTACTTGATAAATCTAATGTGAATTACATTCAAATCTGTTAAATCTGTTGTTTTTTGAGGTTCGTTAGATTCTACAGATTTGAATGTAATTCACATTAGATTTGTAGGATATAATTTTCAATATCGTTAAATAAGTGAGAACAATGTTTTACTCTATGCAAACAAAAACAAAAATTTTAATTCCTATGTTCATTCTTACTGCTATTCTCCTTTTTATAGGTAGTATAATTACATACACAAACTACTCTAAAATTACTTCACTTGAGAAACTGAATGAAAAAATAGTCTTAGCTTCAAGAGTTGCCACTGTTTTACACACTTTGCAGATAGAAAGAGGCCTCTCTTGTGCTTTTACTGGTAGCAATAACAAAAAATTTAAACATGATCTTATAGCTCAACGTGAAATAAGTAATAAAGAGATTCAAAATTTAAAAAAGAATTTAGAGAGTATCTCTTGTAAAAATTTTCAAAAGAAAATAGATAAGCTCCTCACACGACTCTCGTACTTAAAGATAACAAGAGAAGAGATTGATCATCATAATGTTTCATATGATGGTATTATTAAGTACTACTCAAATATTAATGTAACACTTTTAGATATCCTTCTTCATATATCTAAAGAGTCGCATGTCCCACTTGTAACAGAAAATATCCTTGCTTACATTAATCTTCTTAGCTTTAAAGAGTATATGGGAATAGAGAGAGCAGAGGGAGTTACTATCTTTTCGACAAAAGAGCTTAGTAGAAAATCTCTTATTCGATTTTCAAACTTACTTTCACTTGAAAAAAGTACTGAAACTATGTTTTTAAAATATGCTTCTAAAAATATGCTAAGTGTTTATACAGAGAAAATAAAAGATCCATCTTTTACTCAGATTGTAGGTATGCGTAATGTTTTGCTTTATGGAAAAATTAACTCTAGTACTGTAAATCCAAAAGAGTGGTTTAAGATAATTTCAAAAAATTTAAATATTCTTGATGATGTTTCAAACTATATAGAGAAAGAGACATTAAACAATATAAGTGCAGAAATTCAAGAGTTAAAAACTATTTTTACTCTTCTTACATCACTTATTGTCTTAAGTTTACTTGTTTTTATATTAATGCTAATTGCATTTTTTAAGTTAGCACGTGAAGAGCAGAGACTTAGAGTCGTTATGGATAAATATATTATTTCATCAACTACTGACCTTAGTGGAAAAATCATTGATGTAAGTGAGGCTTTCTGTAGAATATCTGGTTACTCTAAAAAAGAACTCATTGGGAAACCTCATAGCATAGTTCGCCATCCTGATATGTCAAAAGAAGTTTTTAAAGAGATGTGGTTCCGTCTAGAGAGAGGTCTATCCTGGAGTGGAAAAGTAAAAAACAAAAGAAAAAATGGTGGTTTTTACTGGGTATATGCAAATGTAGAACCTCTTTTTAACTCAGGTGGAAATGTGGATTCTTATATTTCTATACGATTAGATATTACAGAGAGTGAGCTCCTTATTCTCAAAGTACATGAGGAAGAGACAAAAAGTAAGTTTCAAGAAGAGATGATTCGAGAGCAGTCTCGTTTAGCTCAGATGGGTGAGATGATAAGTATGATAGCACATCAGTGGAGACAACCATTGAGTGCCATAGCTGCTGCATCTGGATCACTTCAACTCAAGGCTAAACGTGATAGACTTGATAATGAAACAGCTATAGAAATAGGGGATAAAATAAAAGAATTTTCCTTACATCTCAGTGACACTATAGATGACTTTAGAAATTTCTTTAAGACAAATAAACAGGAAAATGATACAAGTTTTGAGAAAGTACTTACAAATGTTCTTTCTATAATAGAGGGTTCATTAAAAGAAAATAGAATAAAACTAACTATAAAAATAGAAAATAACTATAATTTCAAAACATTTGAAAATGAACTCAAACAAGTTATTTTAAATCTTATAAAAAATGCAGAAGATGCACTAATAGATAACAAGGTAGAAAATCCTTACATAGATATTTACATAATAAAAAATAGTTTTATTATTAAAGATAATGCAGGTGGTATTCCTGCGGATATAATAGAAAAAATATTTGATCCATACTTCTCTACTAAAACAAAAAAAGATGGAACAGGACTTGGGCTGTATATGAGTAAAATGATAATAGAGGATCATTGTAAGGGAAAAATAGAGGTCTCAAATGAAACAACTGGGGCAAAATTTCAAATCACTTTAGGGGAAGAAAATGATTGATATAGATGAGGTAATAGAGTACTCACAAGATTTGACACTTCTGTATGTCGAAGATAATAAAGATGCCAGAGAAATGACAAGTATGATTCTTGAGGATTTTTTTGACAATATTGTAGTCGCAGTAGATGGTGAAGATGGATATGAAAAATTTTCACAAAACGATATAGATCTTATCATTACCGATATCAATATGCCTAAATTAAATGGTTTAGATCTTTGTGCAAAGATACGAAAAGAGGATGATAATATACCTATTATAATCCTCTCAGCACATAATGAAGATAATTTTTTTATGGATAGTATAAAATATGGTGTTAATGGTTATCTCCTAAAGCCAATAGATATTGACCAACTGACAGCTGTTATATATAGAATAGTGCAAAAATATAAGTACATTGATGAAGCAAAAACGAACTTACATCTTTTAGAAGAGTACAAAGTGGCAACAAATGAGAGCTCAATAGTCTCAAAAACAGACCTGAAAGGTATTATTACCTATGCAAATGATGCTCTGTGTGAAATATCTGGATACTCAAGAGAAGAACTTCTAGGACAGCCTCATAATATTGTTCGTCACCCAGATAACCCTTCTACAATTTTTGAAGAGATCTGGAATACTATTAAAAATGAAAAAAAGATTTGGAAAGGAATTGTCCGTAACCGTTCAAAGAGTGGGAAGAGTTACTATGTAGATACTTTGGTAATGCCAGTTTTAGATAGAAAAGGAAATATCCTAGAGTATATCTCTCTTCGTAATAATATTACAAATATTATGAATCCAGTAAAACAATTAAATGATGAGTTAAAAGCAGAAAAAGAGCCTCTTCTTATCTACATAAAACTAGAAGATTTTGTAAATATGCAAGAGTTCTATGATAATGAAACACTAGAAGAACTTCAACTAAAAGTTACAAGTTATTTAAGTCAAAAGTTTTCGGAAATTTGTAATTTTGATAAAATTTATTCACTTGAAAATGGTGAGTATGCTCTTGTACTAAAATACTCTGAATACTTGCATAGTACTAAAGAATTTATAACAGTACTTAAAGATCTACAAACTGTTATAGATGAAGATATGATTACACTTCAAGCTATTGAATTTAATATTTCTGTTCTTATTAGTATCTCTTATGAAAAAGAAAAAATATTAGAATCTGTTAAGTTAGGAATAAAAAAACTACTAAAGAATAAAAAAACTTTTATACTTGCAAATAATTTAGCTTCACTAGAACAGATAAAAGCTAAAGAAAATATGAAAACTGTTCATATGATAAAAGAGGCTATTAGTAGTTCTAAAATAGTTTCCTATTTTCAACCAATAATAGACAATCAAACGAAAGAGATAGTAAAATATGAGTCACTTGTTCGCCTTATAAATGAAGAAGAACAGGTGATTTCACCTTATTATTTCTTAGAAACTGCAAAAAAGAGTAATTACTACTCCAAAATTACAAATATAGTTCTTGATCACTCTTTTAGTATTTTGAAAAACTGTACGGTAGATATATCTATAAATCTCTCCTCTTTAGATATTGAACAAAGAAGTATGAGACAGAGAATTTTATCGCTTTTAGAAGCAAATAGAGAAGATGCCTCAAGGGTTGTATTTGAGCTTCTTGAAGATGAGAGTATTAAAGATTTTAATATTGTGAAAAAGTTTATTACTGAGGTGAAAGAATACGGTGTTAAAATCGCAATTGATGACTTTGGTGCAGGCTACTCAAACTATGAAAGACTCCTTGACTACCAGCCAGATATATTGAAAATAGATGGATGTCTTATTCGCAATATTGAAGAGAGTGATTACTCTTATTCGGTTGTAAAGAGTATTGTTACTTTTGCAAAAGAGCAAAATATTCAAACAATTGCAGAATTTATTGAAAATGAAGCAATTTACGAAATTATTAAAGAACTTGGTGTTGATTTCTCACAAGGGTATTTCTTCGGTAAACCTGCACCATTAGTAATAGAGTAGAGCATAGATGTTAGAAAAACAACTTATTAGACTTAAGTATATTAATTTATTATTTTTACTTACGATTGCATTAGGTATTCTTTTTTTTGAATTTAGAAGTGAACTTAAGGGTGAGATGACAATCTCTATAACTCTAGTGCTTTTTTCTCTAATGTTATTACTTCTATTTCTTAATGTTTTTGTAAATTATGTAATACAAACAAATACCTTGCACCAGACAAAAATAAATAATATTTTTAATAATATTACTGCATTTTTAGTAATTACTAATGGCAAAAAACTTGTAGATGTTAACCGAAGTTTCTTGGATTTTTTTCATCTTCAGTCTATGGAGGCTTTTTTAGAAGACTATGCCTGTATATGTGACAAGTTTTTAGCGGGAGAAGGCTATTTACAGAAAAAAGTTTCTGAAGAAGAAAATTGGTTAGATCATTTGCTTAATAATCCAGAGACAACACATAAAGTCAAAATGTTAGATATAAATGATATTGTAAATATTTTTCAAGTAAATTTTCAAGAGTATTATCAAGATAATGAAATAAAATATATAGTCTCTTTTGAAAATATCACTGCATTAGAGAATGAACTCTCAAGTAGTAGAAAAAAAGACAAGCAACTCCTAGAACAGTCACGTTTTGCTCAAATGGGTGAAATGATAAGTATGATAGCTCATCAATGGAGACAGCCCTTAGCGGCTATTAGTTCGGCAAGTGGTGCAATAACACTTAAAGCCAAAAGAGATAGACTTGATAAAGAGTTAGCAATAGAACTCTCTGGAAAAATTTCTAACTACTCTCAGCATCTAAGTTCTACAATAAATGATTTTAGAGAGTTTTTTAAAACAAATAAAGAGAAAAAGAAAGCAAGTTTCCAAGAGATAGTTTCATGTGTTTTAAACATAGTTGAAGAGACTATAATAAGTCAAAATATTACTATTATAAAAGATTTTCACACAGATTTAGAAGTTGAAACATTTCCAAATGAGATAAAACAGGTAATTTTAAATCTTTTAAAAAATGCAGAAGATGTACTCTTAGAAAATAGTGTGAAAGATTCCTTTATTAAAATATATACATATGTAAGTGAAGAGCATGTTCATTTAGAGATAAGTGATAATGGTGGTGGTATTCCAAAAGAGATAATTGGAAATATTTTTGACCCTTATTTCTCTACTAAGATGCAAAAAGATGGAACTGGTCTTGGACTATATATGTCAAAGACCATTATCCAAGAGCATTGTGATGGGCAACTCAAAGTTAGGAACAGTGAAGATGGTGCTGTTTTTAGTATAATTTTAAAAAAATAGGAATATAAGAATGGATAGAGAGACAATTAAAATATTATATTTAAATATTATACTTGGAATTTTATATTTTGTAACAGGTAAAATAAGTTTTACACTACTTTCTGGAAATGAAATAGTTAATATTGGTATTTTTTTGCCCGAGGGAATATCCTTGGCTTTTGCTCTACATTATGGAAAAAAGCTACTTCCTGGTATATTTTTTGGACAATTATTTTTAGCATATAGTTCATCAATAGCACCGTTGCCCTCTTTTGAAATAGCAGCTGTTAACACAATGGAAGCAGTTTTAGCTATCTATCTCTTTAAAAAATTCAAATTGTCAAAAGATTTGAAAAAGTATAGAGATATTATTGGTCTTTTTGGAATTATTATTTTTTTATTACAACCTTTTAGTGCACTATTTTCAAATGCAATACTCTATTTTCATCATCAAATAGCAGGAAATGAAGTTCTTTATTCAATATTTTCTTGGTGGTTTGGTAATGTCATGGGACAACTGCTTATGACCCCATTTTTACTGTTGCTTTTTAAAGATTATCATAAAAGTAACTTATTAGAGTTTCTTTTATATGGCGTTTTATTTGGGAGTGTTCTCTACTTTCTTGAAATTATCTTTAAACTAGATAATGCAACACTGATGCTGACTTTTAGTGTTACATTTCTTATTATAATTATTGCGACTAGAAATATACTTTATGGAACATACTTTAGTTTTATCGCTGCCGTAGTTGCTTCTTATTCCCTATATTTAGGAAGTAGTATATATTCATCAGGTTCATTATCTAATAATATTATTAATTACAATCTTTACATATTAGCACATATTGTTATCACTTGGGTTTTAGGTATTTTGTTTGAAGAGAGAAAATATTATGAGAATGTATTAAATAAAAGAATAGCAGAAGAAGTTGCTAAAAATAAAGAGCAACAGCTTTTGATGCTACAGCAAAATAGATTGGCACAGATGGGAGAGATGATTAGTATGATAGCCCATCAATGGAGACAACCACTTAATAATCTTTTCTTAGTGAATCAGTTAGTGGTTTCTAAATATAAGAAAGGAAAATTAAATGACTCTAGTGTAGAATATTTCAAAGTTAACTCAAAAAAACAGATTGATTTAATGTCAAAAACTATAGATGATTTTAGGAACTTTTTTAAAACAGAAAAAGCAAAAGAAGAATTTGTTGTTAACGAGATGCTTCAAAACACTTTGGATATGATTAAAGATATATACTTGAGTAATGACATAGAGATAGATTATCATGAAGATGGTGTATATGTGACAGTTGGCTATCCCAACACTTTGGCACAAGCAATTTTAAATGTTATGAATAATGCTAAAGATGCACTTCTTGAAAGTGATATTGAAAATAAAAAAATTGAGCTTAGACTGAGTTATAGTAAAAATATTATTTTTATAAATATTCAAGATAATGCAGGTGGAATACCAGAAAGTATAATTGATAAAATATTTGATCCATACTTTTCGACAAAGCAAGATAAAAATGGTACAGGTCTAGGTCTCTATATGACTAAGATGATTATTAATGAACAAGGTAATTCAGATATATCTGTAAAAAATATACCATCGTATGGAGCAAATTTTACGATATCTATAGGGGGGGTGAAGTAGATGAATAATAATAGTTTTACACTTCTTTATGTTGAAGATGACAAAGAGTCTCAAAAACAGATGAAAATGTTACTCGAAGATAGTGTTAAAGAACTCTACCAAGCTTATGAT
>Ga0256826_1001417_pt1 | contig 14878 bp, 17 predicted proteins | sample CV79metaG_FD_185975 | JGI IMG/M metagenome (GOLD analysis project Ga0256826, IMG submission 185975) | Hydrothermal vent microbial communities from East Pacific Rise, Pacific Ocean - CV79 | ecosystem: Environmental > Aquatic > Marine > Hydrothermal vents | place: Pacific Ocean: East Pacific Rise...
GAAGAGCGCGCTGCTGCTGAGAGCAAGTCAAAAGATAAATAGTGTAAATGTCATCTGAAGCGTAAAAGTGGAGGGTGAAGCTATTTGTTTAAAGAGCTTTAGAAAAGACTCTGTAGTCTCTTCATAAAACCATTTGCTAACAAGAACAGCCTAAGCTGTTCTTAGTAAGGACTAGAGTCCTGTAACGTTCTCAGCTTGAGGACCTTTTTCGCCTTCACCAAGCTCGAAAGTCACTTTTTGACCTTCAGCAAGAGAAACACGACCGTGACCACTACTGTTTACTTGACGAAAGTGTACAAATACATCTTTACCGCCATCTTCTTGTTCGATAAAACCGAAACCTTTTTCATCATTGAACCATTTTACTGTTCCGTTTACTAAAGTTGCCATTGCAATTCCTTTGTTTGTGTCCACCCCATTACTGGAGTGCTAAAATATAAAGTGGAGTATTCTTTTGAGTGGATCATACTGTCAACGAAAGGTCATCAATAAAACGCAAGCCAAAGATGAACTCTAAATCATCTTTTATTAATGGAAGTATAGCTAAATATGTGGACTAGTACAAAAGTATTAGCTTTACGTCGTGGTTTTTCATAGAAAAGAGTTGACGTGTAGGTGTTTAGTGGTCGTTACCTGCATAGATCCACATGGACTTTGTCTTGCCGGCAGTCTCGAAACCTAAGGCTTTGTAAAACTCTATGGCCTCACCATCAGCAGTTAACATCTGCTGGTGATAAGAAGCATACACAGACTGCATCGTTTCCATCATCTTCCGCCCGATACCTCTTCTTTGATACCTTGGATCAACCAACATATGTGGATAATAGACAACAAGATGACCATCGGAGATAGCGTTGGTGATGCCAACAAGTCTCTCATCGATTCTGGCGACCACAAGTGTATGTGAGTTTTGAAGGGCGGCTAAGAGCTCTTTTGGTTTGTTAGCAGATGACCATTTGTTTGCCTTGTACAATGCGATGACTTCATCTTCTTTGATGGGTGTGTTGCGTGTGATCTTAAAGGTACTCATGACTTACTCCATGCTCAATTACTTAAAAAGTAGTGTATAGAAGTTCGGCTGAAAGTAGGACGAGATTGCTGGTGTGATGATGGTGTTTGACATCAATCAACATTTTTTTATTTAAATACCACTACTATAAAACAAATCACCTATTAGGTTTGTACTTGTCTGTAAAAAACATCATAAGATCACTGGAATTTTTTAGTACTTTGAATGAGAAGCAAGTTGAAGCAGTGGCTCTGATCTCTACGGTACAAAACTACTCAGAAGAGTATGTCTTGCATTATGAGAATAAAGAAGAGAGTAAGCTTCTTTTTTTAAGTGAGGGTCTGGCAAAAGCTTACAAGATCGACAAGTATGGCAATGAGGTCTTCTTATATTACATCCATAAAAATGCGCTTATCTCCGAGGTCACTGATATGCATAGTGACACCTTATACTCTTTTTCTAACATAGAGTTGGTAGAGGCCTCACAGGTCTTAAGTGTTGACTATAGACGTTTTAAAGAGGGCTTTTTAGATACTGCCATCATGTGTATGCCTTTTGTCACGGAGATCTTGTCGCGTTCTCAGAAGCTTCAGGCTCTTGTCAACAGAGAGTTTATCTTTGACGCGGTGGCAAAGGTCTCGATGATGTTGTCCACAGATCTAGAGATGTTTAACAAGCTCAAGCGCCACGACACCTCACTTATACTGCATATACAACCAGCAACACTCTCTCGGGTACTAAATCGCTTGAAACGTAATAAGATCATCGATATAGAACATGGTGTTATAACGGTTCAAGATGCTACAGCTTTAGAAACGATCTATAAGGAGTTATGAGATGACAAAGATTAAAATAGTCGGTGGATCGGTCTTTATGGTCTCCATAGTGTTGGCCATACTGTTCACACATATTAGTCATCAAAACAAGATCAACAGTGAGTTTCTAGATGTTATAAACACACAAAAGGCATTTACACAAGAGATCTCAAAAAACATCTTTTATATTCATAAAAACAGAGATGCCTCAACAAAACAGTTAGATGTGGCCATTAAAGAGTTTATTAAGAGAATGAATAATAAAGATGTCCTTTTAGAGAAGCTAGATTCACAGAAAATAGAGGCTAAAAGTCGTGAGATCGTTGTGCTATGGAATGCATTTTACCTCTTGGTTCAAGACTTTCGCAACAAGAGCAAGGTGACCACTGCCTACTCCAATATTATTTTAGAAGAGATCGTAAAAGACATCTACAACACCAACCTAAGTCTCGTTGTTGCTTTTGATGAACTCATCGATCTGCATCAAGAGGAGTTAGATAAGAGATTAGAGCGATATAAAGAGCTACAGTACCTACTCTTTGTCATCTTGGTATTACTGCTTATCTACCTCTTTACACAACTTCAAACAGTCATTGCCTTTGTTCAGAAGTTCTTGCATACCTCGTCTAAGATCATTACTGACGCTAGTGTCAAAGAGGTGACATTTATAGAAACTGAGGAAAATAGCTCAGATATCGCACAGGCATCGATGAACTTTAACCAACTACTGACGCAGATCAATGATGCGGTAGATCATGCTGGAAAGTCACTAGAACACTCTTCACAATCCCTTGAATCTATTGAAGAGAAGATCGAAGACTTTTTAGAGCTCATAAGTGCCATGCAAGAGGGCGACACCATTGATAAGGCCTTGGCGAAAAAAGAGGATGCACTTATAGAGTCCCTTGAAGCATTAAGTAGTTCAGCACAAAAGCTTAAGGCCTTGAAAAATAATCTTGAAGCCTTGGTCCATCACAAAAACATCTCATAAAAACTGTAATCTTCTGATTTGACCTGAGTCAAATCAATTTCGCTTTTAATATTCTATTATTCTATAGTAATTGGATATTCTAAGGTTATTTTTAGACCTTTAATTATCTGGTTAACTATAAGGAGAAAATGATGAAAAAGCATTTGACTAAGCTTTCGACTCTTATTTTAGGTACTTCTCTTGCTGCGACAGCTCTGTCTGGTGCAAGCGGTGAACTCCAAAAAGTAATGAAGGCGAGAGGCTTGACAGAGAACGATGTGATTCGTGCTGCAAAGACATATAATCCTACCGGTGGTAGGGATGAGTTTATTGTCTTTAGTTCAGGTGGACAGAGTGGACAGATGATCGTCTATGGTGTACCATCGATGCGGATCTTAAAGTATATTGCGGTCTTTACACCGGAACCATGGCAAGGTTATGGTTATGATGTGGACAGTCTTAAAGTCTTAAGACAAGGTAACATCCGTGGTCGTGAGATCAACTGGGGAGACACACACCACCCGGCACTTTCAGAAGTAAATGGAAAGTATGATGGTAAGTGGTTGGTTATCAATGACAAGGCAAACCCACGTTTGGCTGTTATTGACCTGACAGATTTTGAGACAAAGCAGATCGTTGTTAACCCGATCTTCAAGTCAGAGCATGGTGGTGCTTTCTTTACACCAAACTCTAAACATATCTTAGAAGCGTGTCAATATGCAGCGCCATATGACAACAACTATCACCCTATCGAAGAGTACAAAGAGACTTATCGTGGTGGTGTGACGGTATGGGGCTTTGATCCTAAGATCGGTCGTATTCAGCCTAAAAACTCATTTACTATCGAAATGCCTCCTTATATGCAAGATCTAAGTGACGCGGGTAAGGGTGTCTCTTATGGTTGGGGTTTCACCAACTCATTTAACACTGAGATGTATACAGGTGGTATCGAAGTCGGTATGCCACCAAATGAAGCGGGTATGTCAAGAAATGACACTGACTTCTTACACGTCTATAACTGGGAAAAGTTAGAGAAACTCTCTCACAACAAGAAAAATGTAAAAGTCGTTAATGGTATGAAGATCATTCCTATGAGCGTTGCTGTTGCAAACAATGCACTTTTCTTGATCCCAGAACCAAAATCTCCTCACGGTGTCGATGTCTCTCCTGATGGTGAGTACATCACGGTATGTGGTAAGTTAGATACACACGCATCTGTTTATAAGTGGAGTAAGATCAAAAAACTGATCAAGAGTAAAAAGTATATTGGTAAAGATCCGTATGGTATCCCTATCTTAGATATGAAATCATCACTACACGGTCAGGTTGAACTAGGTCTTGGGCCACTTCATAACCAGTACTCAAACGTAGATGGTGAGATCTATACGTCACTCTATGTTGATTCTCAGATCGTTAAGTGGAACTATAAAACACTTAAAGTATTAGACAAAGAGAATGTTCACTACAACGTTGGTCACTTATGTGGGATGGAAGGCAAGTCTGCTGATCCTCAAGGTAAGTACATCATCTCTCTGAACAAACTTGCGATCGATAGATTTCAAAATGTTGGACCACTTCACCCACAAAATCACCAGTTGATCGATATTAGTGGTAAGACGATGGACCTTCTTGTGGATATGCCATTGCCTCTAGGTGAACCGCACCAAGCTGTTGCGATCAGAGCAAGTAAACTGCATCCACATGTACGTTACAAGATGGGTACGAACTCTAAGACTGGAAAGATCCATAAAGGTAAGACCCTTGCTGGACAAGAGAAGATTGTAAGAAAAGGTAAAAATGTCTATGTATATGCGACATTAGTACGTTCTCACATCAACCCTGAACGTATAACAGTGAACAAAGGTGACAATGTAACGATGTACCTGACCAACCTTGAAAGAGCTCAAGATGAGACACACGGGTTTACAGTCGACCATTACAACATTCACGGTTCATTAGAGCCAGGTGAGACGATAGAGTTGAACTTCATTGCTGATATTGAGGGTGTCTTCCCTTACTACTGTACTGAGTTCTGTTCTGCACTACACTTGGAAATGATGGGTTATATGATGGTCAAAGACCCTAATAAAAAGTATGTTAGTGCTCAAAAACTTAAGATGAAGACAATGACTACTGCTGAGCTAAAAGCTGAGTATGAGAAGACTGTTGCGGTCAACACTGCTACAGATGCTGTTATTCAGTCTGTTGTGAAGTTCTTAAAAGCAAACCACTTTGAGAAGTATCCAACAGTCAAAGCACTTGTGACGGATGCACTAGATCAGTACGGTATGATCCCTGGGCAGAAGAAAAAGTCTGATGAAGCTGTTAAAGCAAAAGATTATGAAAAAGCTGTTCTGTTTGAGAACATGATCTGGCAGTATATGGTTAAGACAGCAGATGTTGGTATTCGTGCTAAAGACCTTCTTGTCAAAAAAGTAGCAACAAAACAGTCTGCTGCAGCACAAGCCGGTGAGAGAGCCTTTGGTGAAGGTGGTTGTGGTGGTTGTCACGTTATTGGTAAGGTCTCTTCAGGACCAGACTTGACAGGTGTTCTACAACGTCACGAAAATGGTGAAGTATGGGTCAAAGACTTTATTATGAATCCTAAGAGTAAGTATAGTGATGCCTATGTCAAAGGTATGATCGACTACTTTAACCTTAAAATGCCTAACCAGCATATGAGTAAAAAAGAGACAAAAGATATTATTGAGTACCTTAAGTGGATCGAACAGAATGCAAATCTGTTCTAAAAGCTAAGGCTTTTGTTTTGAAAAAGGGGGAGGACATAAGTTCTCCCCCTTTTTTTTTGTTATTATGTAAAGCAGAAAGCGAGACTTGATTGACACTTATCAATCTTTATATCTCGCATATGTAATATAATATTATCTATATCATAAGTAATAATTAAATATTGAGGGTCTTTTAGACTTTAAGGCCTTGAATCTTTAACTTATTAAAAGGAGTCTGAATGCATTCAAGTCTTATAAAAGCAAGAGTATTCTCTGGATTAGCACTAATACTGTTAACTGTCGCATTTACCTTTCCTATGATCGCTTTTCATGGTACATTGAACAAGATCGATGCCGGTCAAGGTTCGGAGGTCTCAGGGCTTCCAGTAACTGTATGGAACCTCTATAACCAAGGTCGCTACAAAAGTGTTACCACACCTGAAGAAGCCCGAAATGACTTGGTGAAGATGATCGATTCCGCTTCTGAGATTGGTACAGCCTCTCTGCCTATTTGGGCAGTCTCTCTTGAAGCACCCAACTATCCAAAAGAGGCATTTCCTGAGGGAATACCTGTCTATTTTCACTTTGATGGTTTCAGTGGTGAAGTCCATGAGATGAACACGATCAACCACTATGTGGGGATGGACCCAATGTGGGTTGGTGGTACCCTTGAACGCGAGATTGGCATCTATGCACTTTTGCTTCTTTCACTGGCCATTGTCTTGTTTATGGCTTATAATCAGAAACTTATTAACATGCTTATGTTGATCCCAGCTTCGTTGCCACTGCTTTTTATAGCTGATTACTCTTACTGGCTCTACTGGTTTGGGCACAACTTACATAACTGGGGTGCTTTTAAGATCAAGCCCTTTATGCCAACCGTCTTTGGTGATGGAAAGATCGCGCAGTTTACAACACACTCGTATCCAACGATAGGGTTCTATATCTTAGTTGCGATCAGTCTGTTAAGCATACTTGCATTTTTTGCCAAGCAAAAAGCGATGAAAGAGATGGATCAATAGATTCTAAAGAGGTGGTTGTCGTGAAGAAGTTGGTCGTACTGTTTTTGTTATTGTCAACAGTTCTAAGTGCCAACACACTTCAAGATGCTATTGACAAGGCACCTGCTGGTTCCATCTTGAGATTGCCTGCAGGTGTCTATAAAGGTAAAATCGTCATAGATAAGCCACTTAGCATCATCGCGAAAGAAGAGGGTGTTATTATCGATGGTGGCGGTGAAGGTACGGTCATCACTATAAAAAGTTCATATGTGACACTTAAAGACCTTACCATCGTTGGTAGTGGTGAACGTCATGATAAACTTGACGCTGCATTAAAACTCTCTAATGCCAAGCAGTGCGAAGTACGTCACTGCATTATAAAAGATTGCCTTTTTGGCATTGACTTGCAAATGGTCAGTAACTCTATTATCGCAGACAACTTTATTACCTCTAAAGATCTTGAGCTTGGTCTTAGAGGTGATGGATTGAGACTCTGGTACTCTAACGACAACATCGTCAAAAACAACCACCTCTATAAATCTAGAGATATGGTGGTCTGGTACTCACATGGTAATCAGATCATCGCTAACTCGGGTGAGTACAACCGCTACTCTCTGCATTTTATGTACGCAGGAAAGAATCTTGTCAAAGACAATCACTATAAGTTTAACTCTGTAGGGATTTTCTTTATGTACTCTCAAGACACAATCGCTGTGGGAAATACCATACAAAGTTCTTTGGGTGCAACCGGTATGGGTATCGGTCTTAAGGATGTCTCTAACTTTACGCTTAAAGATAATACGGTGATCTATTGTGCTCAGGGCATATATATTGACCGTTCGCCTTTTGAACCTGACACCCACAACTGGATCTTAGGTAACAACATACTTTATAATGCCGAAGCGATCCATTTTCACTCTTTGAGTGAGGCTAACATCGTCAAAGACAATACGATCATGGGTAATATAGAAGATATTATCAATGACAGTCGGGGTGCAAAGACCAACAACAATGAGATCGTTGGTAACTATTGGGACAATTATGAAGGCTTTGATAAAAATGGTGACAATGTTGGAGATACGCCTCATAAGGTCTATCAGTATGCAGATCAACTCTGGGTCTATAATCCTGATGTGAAGTTTTTTTATGGCTCACCGGTGATCTCACTTCTTAACTTTTTAGCGAAGTTGGCACCGTTTACCAAACCACTTTTTTTATTAGAAGATGAAAAACCAAAAATGTCAAGAGAGGGATAGTGATGGCAAAAGTACAAACGAAGCGACGTGACTTTATAAAGTATTCGACCTTGGGTATTTTAGGTACTGTTTTGGCTGGTGGTGTATTAGCAAGCCCTTATGGACTTCGTGGAGAGAACAGACTTCGCCCACCAGGTGCTGTTGATGAAAAAGCATTTTTAGGTCTATGCATCAAGTGTGGACAGTGTCTTCAGGTCTGTCCTTATCACTCTATCAAGCTTTCAGACCTTGTTATGGGTCATGGTGTTGGCACCCCTTATATCGATGCGACAGAGCGTGGTTGTTATGCTTGTAGTGCGGTACCATGTGTTCTTGCCTGTCCAAGCGGTGCGTTGGATCACCATTGTGAAAAGGCTGAGGATATCCATATGGGTGTGGCTGTCTTAGAATTTCCAGACACCTGTATAGCGATGACAAACACACCTGTACCCAAAGGCTATAATGATAAGATGTATGCTTTTACAGGCAGACAGCGCAATGTGACAGACCTTGAGAGAGAACTGTTAGAAAGGATGGAAGGTTACGAAGGCAAAGCCTGTACCTTATGTGCAGACATCTGCCCGATACCTAACCCCTTAAGTGCCATTGCAATGGTACCTGACGCTGATGGTGGCAACCGACCTGAGATCTATGATGGATGTATAGGTTGTGGTGCTTGTGAAGATGTTTGTCCGACATCCACACCTTCTATTGTCATCAAGCCAAGAAAGACATATAGTGAATATTACGAAAACTCTACAGAGGAGTCGACATGAGACGACAAAACCGCTTAATACAAGGAAGTCTACTTTCACTTGTATCTTTATCTCTCGCAGTTTTTTTAGTGGGGTGTAGTGATAACACAACTGAAAAAAGCAATGGTGCGCACAATGATGCGCCAACAGCAGGTTCGATAGAGATCATAAGCAATGAAAATGCACATGAGGTCAAAGTCAAAGAAAAAGTACGGCATAAAAGCTCCAATGACTCTTACTATTATGACTACAATATAAAAAGTGAATATGATCAAAACGCACAGCCTGCAAACGAAGATGCTTCTGTACGTTTTAAGCCGAGAACGGCTGTTGAAGCCAACATGAATATTCGTAGTCCCTATGAACATGTTCAGGTCTCTCTTTTGGTCACGCAACTCAGTAAGAAGTTTAGGATCAAATGTTCAGCATGTCATGATGATTATGCTAACGGCATCATCGGACCATCGTTAATAGGTCGAGATGCTGACTATATATACAACAAAATCAATCAGTTTAAAAGTGGAGAGAAGTCTAATCCATTGATGAATGATCTTATCCATATGATGAGTGATGCAGAGATCCGCGAGATATCTGAAGAGATTTATCGTTTTAATCAAGAACTTGAGAAAATAAGGAGTAAAAAATGAATCTAAAAAACATACTTGTAAGCTTGTCGACACTGCTCATACTAGGATTGATGGTTATGACATTTATACGTGGTGGTGCGTATCAGGGTGGTGAACATGCAAAAGTGATAGAGGATTTTAGTGATAAAGGGATGACCAGTAATACTGCGGCAACCGTACCACAAGAGAAGTCAGATAGAGAAAAAGAGAATGAAGAACTTAGTGCACTTAGAGAGAAGGCAGGTAATATAGGCTCATTTAAAGTCTCTCAAGCATATAAAAGCAAATGTGCCTCGTGTCACGCGGTAGATGGTTCAGGTCAACAAAATGGTAAAAAGCTAATGGGACCAAAACTTTTTGGACAAGATTCTGACAAACTGTATAAAAAACTTGTTGACTTTAAGTCAGGTAGAAAAGAGAACATGATCATGAAAGGGCTATTGATGCACCTTGAAGAGTCAGATCTTAGAGCCTTTGCGGATGAGATCGGTGAGTTCCCAGCACGTGCAGAAGCGTTAAAACAGTAATTTTGACATAGAAGCGGAGAGCGATAATGGATAAGTACAATAATAGAGAGACCATAAAGAACACAACATTTTGGTCAACGTTTTTTGATACGACAAAAGAGGGCAAAAAACGTTTTAGTTACCGAATGAAGCGGTGGATACTTGTCATCGCGATACACCTTCTGTTCTTTCTCTCATTTGCTATTGATGTTCAGACTTTAGAAGGTACCCTTAACGGTTCACGTTTTTTAGGTTTTCACCTTATTGATGTCTATACCAATATGCAACTGGCACTTGCTACCTATCATATCCCGATCAACATGGTCATTGGTACAAGTACGATCGTACTATTTTACATGTTAGTGGGTGGACGCTCTTACTGCTCATGGGTCTGTCCTTATGGCATCTTAAGTGAAATAGGTGAGAAGTGGCATAATACCTTGGTAAACAAGAAGATCATCAAAGAGCGTAAGTTTGATCATCGTGTGCGTTATATCTTCTGGGCTATGTTCTTGATCTTCTCTTTTAGCAGTGGTTATTTGGTCTTTGAGACGATCAATGTTGTAGGTATTATGAGTCGGGCGATCGCTTATGGTTGGAGTTTGGCTCTTATCTGGGTGGTCGTTGTCTTGGCATTTGAAGTCTTTTACTCTCGACGTGCTTGGTGTACTTATATCTGCCCGATCGGAACGACTTATGGTATGATCGGTAAGGTCTCTGCACTTCGTATAGAGTGGAATGATAACTGTGATCACTGTATGGTCTGTAGTGATGTCTGTTTTGAAAACCAGGTTTTAGAGATCACCAAAGCCAAGTATGACAAACAGCGCGAGGAAAAAGGGATCACAAAAGAGTATATTACAGGAGCAGACTGTACACTTTGTGGACGTTGTATCGATGTTTGTCATGAAGATGCACTGAGTTTTGATTTTAGATTAAAAAGTTTGGTATAAGGTAAAATAGATGATAAAGACGATTGATCTGACAAAAAAGTTTGGTAAGAACATCTCACTAGACAAGGTCAGCATAGAGTTTAAAAAAAATGAGTCAATTGCACTTATGGGTGCCAATGGTGCAGGAAAGACAACACTGATACGCTCTCTGCTTGGCTACTACCATCCTGACAGTGGTCAAGTATTGATCAATGGTCTTGACCCTGTCAAAGAGCGTGTTAAAGTCCTTGAAAACATTAGTTTTGTGCCACAACTTCCACCACCGATAAAACTGAGTATCGATGAGCTTATACAGTATGTCAGTATAAGTGCCCATGTGGATAGAGCACTTATCGCACACTATGCACATGAGATGAAACTCGATATCAAGGCCAATGCAAACAAATCATTTTTCAAACTAAGTGGGGGTATGAAGCAGAAACTGCTTATCGCGATCTCTCTGGCAAAAAAGAGTGATATCATCATCTATGATGAGCCTACAGCCAACCTTGATCCTAAGGCTAGAGATGACTTTTATCGTCTCTTAAAACAGAATGAAGAGGAGAAGGTACTCCTCTTTGTCACGCATAGGCTCGAAGAGGTGAAAGACCTTGTCAACAGACAAATCTATATGGACCTGGGTAAGGTAGTCTCTGATGAGAGAGTAGGAGGCATTCATGAATAATTTACTACTTATCGCCTATCTGGATCTTAAAGAGTCTATTAGAGCAAAATGGTTTTTGGTCTATTCACTGGTCTTTGGTGGTCTTATCGCACTCTTTTTTATAGCAGGTGTCACAGAGTCACAGGTCATGGGTTTTAGTGGTCTGAGCCGTCTTTTGTTGATGTATATACAGGTAACGATCGTCATCTTGCCTATCTTTATCCTTATCACGACGGTACGTTCTATCTCCGGTGATAGAGATAGTCATGTCTTGGAGTATATGCTCTCCTTTCCGATCTCTCTGCGACAGTACTACTGGGGTAAGATCATTGGTCGTTTTATCACGGTCTATCTTCCTGTTGTGTTTGCGATGGTCGTGGCTGTTGGGTATGGTTTCTTTAAAGGGGCGGACATTCCTTGGGATATCTTCTTTTTATACACGGGTCTCTTGTTTGCACTTTCGAGCGCTTTTTTGGGGATAGCTTTTTTTATCTCCTCTTTTGTTAAATCTTCAGAGGTCGCTTTAGGTATCGCCTTTTTTGTTTGGATCATACTTTTGGCATTTATCGATATTGCACTGATCTCTTTGATGATGCAGCAGCGTATGAATGAAGAGCTCATTATCTTCATCGCTTTAATCAACCCTATGGAGATCTTTAGAGTCGCAGCGATCTCACTGTTTGATCCTGAACTTACTGTCATGGGACCTGTTGCTTTTTACATCCTTGATTCGATGAGTCAGGCAGTCTTTGTGCTGGTATCGATTGTTTACCCTGTGGTTCTTGGGCTTATATTTGCCTTTTTCGGCTTTATTATATTTAAGAAAAAAGATCTGGTATAAAAGGAGATGATATGAATAGATTACTAATGGTGTTATTACTGCTGTCCACACTTGCAAGTGCCAAAGAACTTACACTCAAGCCTTATGAGAAATATGTCATGGATTATGATAAAAACACCACAGGTTTGGTGCGTCATCTTAAAGTGTATAAAGAGCCAAAATGGGTCTCTAAGATCACTCTGGTAAATGGTAAAAAGATCTTCTTTAGCAGTCCCAAGTCGATGATAGAGTTCTACCTTCAACCCGGTAAATGGTTTGATGTGGGTGTTAAGAGTGAGGCTGATTTTAAGCAGGTCCTTGTGAGTGACTTTAAGACAAGTAACCCTATTGATGCTCATGGCGCTTTTTATGTCTATGGGTCCAACATCATCTCTCCGGCAGGAGATGATCTGGTCCCTTTTGCTCGGTATGAAGATGCTAAGGCTTTTTCTGCACGTCATAATGGTAAGAGAATCCTCTCTTTTGCTGAGATCCCACTTGCTTTGATCAACCTCTTAAACGGAAGGATATAAGATGACCAAGCCTAATCCTATAGATGAAGAGATCGAACTTGATCCCAAGCGTTACATCGTCAGTGAGACCGATGCTAAAGGTAAGATCACCTTTTGTAATGACTACTTTAGAGAGGTAAGTGGTTACAGTGAAGAGGAGTTGATCGGACATGCCCATAACATTGTCCGTCATCCTGATATGCCAAAAGTGGTCTTTAAACTGCTATGGGAGACGATCTCTCAGGGTAAAAATATCAATGCTGTGGTGAAGAACATGGCCAAAGACGGACGTTATTACTGGATCTTTACAGAGTTTGAGTCGCGTAAAGATACTGATACCGGTGAAATCATAGGCTATCACGCCTCAAGAAAGCGTATCTCAAAACATGTCATAGAGATCATAGCCAAGCTCTACGCAGAACTGTTAGCTGTAGAGAAAAGTTCTGGTGTTGAGGCCAGTGAAGCCTTTTTAAATGCCTTTTTAAAAGAGGGTGGAGATGATATCACCTTTGCCAACCTTATGGAAGAGATACATCGTTTCTACTAAGAGCTACTTATGAAAAGCCTCTTTTTACTTTTTGCTGTTTTTCTCTTCTCCTGTTCTGCCAACCCACTTCAAGACGCTATTGACAATGCTCCTTCTGGTGCTACGATAAAACTCTCAGCTGGAGTATATGTTGGCAATATCATTATCAACAGACCTCTTAGCATTATAGGTAAAGAAGTGGGTGTTGTCATTGATGGTAATAACAGTGGGACAGTCATTAGCATTAACAGTTCGGATGTTGTCTTAGAGAACCTGAGCATCATCAACAGTGGCAGTCGTATGGACAGGCTTGATAGTGGCATCTTTATAAACAGTGCAAAACGGTGTAGGGTAAGCCAATGCAGTATCACTAACACACTCTACGGTATTGATATGAAAATGGTTGAAGATTCTATTATTGAAAAGAACTACATAAGCTCAAAAGATCTGGAGATAGGTCTACGAGGTGATGGCTTGAAGATATGGTACTCACATAATAATCTTATAAAAGAGAACACTATTGAAAAAGTAAGAGATGTGACCTTGACATACTCTAATAACAATAGAGTTGAAAACAACACTTTTTTGTCCAATCGTTTTGCAACACATATTATGCTTAGTAAAAACAACAGCGTTCAAAAGAATATCTATCGATATAACTCTGTATCAATGATGTTAATGGGTGTACAAGAGACAAAGATCATTGACAACAGCATCAAAAGCTCAAAAGGGGCCGCTGGTATAGGTGTTGTCATAAAAGGCTCTCAACAGCTTCATTTTGAAAGAAATGTTGTGCGTTACAATGCGGAGGGAATGTTTATAGATACTAAGGTCACAGAAGAGGGGATGCAGCGTTATATCATCAACAATGAGATCGCTTATAACAGAGAAGCAATCCATTTTCAAGCAGTCATACAAAACAATACCATTATTGACAATCGATTTGTAGGTAATATTGATGATATTGTAAAAAGTACTGAAGGGGCTCTGACACGCCGAAACCATGTAGAAAAAAACTACTGGGACCGATACAGTGGCTTTGATAGAGACAGTGATAATATCGGAGATACATCTTATAAGATCTACCAACATGCTGACCAACTGTGGCACTATAATCATAAAGTGAAGTTTTTTTACGGGGCGCCGCTGATGAGCATGCTTAATTTTTTATCAGAACTGGCACCCTTTGTGGAACCTGTTCTACTGTTGGAAGACACAAAGCCATTGGCATATGAACCCGAGTAGAGTGTAATCAACCACCCATCTTCAAGATACGTTTTTCCACCTCTTTAAAAGGTATGACCTCTTTCCCTTTTTTTATAGAAGTTTTATTTTTATGTGCTGCAAAACCATAGTCCATTGGTGTGATGTTATCTGCATCATAAAAGGCGGTACGCGCGTTGATCCATTTGCCTGTCTGGTTGTCGTTGATCCAGATGACAGCTTTATCTTTCCAGCCAACGTTCTCCTCTTCAAACCAAAGGACTGCACAGCCTAGGTCATCAAACATATAGGTCTTGCCTGTGTCGGGATTACGCACCTGAACGGTATTGACCCTGTCACTTACAACCATGACACAACGTGCACACATGTCTCTGTCCCAGTGGACCTCTGCAACGGCAGTTGTGGACTTTTTTTCACAGCCTGTAAATGAGAGTGTTAACAAGAGTGCTGAGAGTAAAAAAAGTGTTTTATGCATTAGTGAAGATCCTTTATACAGTCAGTCTGAGTGATATTAAACTGAAATAGCTTAGCCTTGCTTTTGGCACTTTGGTAGA
>Ga0256826_1001418_pt1 | contig 14871 bp, 17 predicted proteins | sample CV79metaG_FD_185975 | JGI IMG/M metagenome (GOLD analysis project Ga0256826, IMG submission 185975) | Hydrothermal vent microbial communities from East Pacific Rise, Pacific Ocean - CV79 | ecosystem: Environmental > Aquatic > Marine > Hydrothermal vents | place: Pacific Ocean: East Pacific Rise...
AATTATCATAATAAAGTTTATATAAGATAAAGCCTAAGGGGAAGTTTTGTATAATGCAAATATTAAATAATAGGAATAATAATGAAAGATATAATAGCAAGCTCTAGTACAAGAATCAAAACTGGATTTTCACTTTTAGGTGTATTTTTACTAGTAGGATATATTGACTCATTTTTTTTATTTTGGTTGATGTTTGGAATCTTAGCAATTATTGCATTGAGTGAATCAATGAATCTATTTAACATAGATGACGATAAAATATATATTTATGCAACTATTATTTGGATAATGGCATATTTTTACCCAAAACCAGAAGATTTAGTCTTTGTAGCAGGTATTATATTTGCATCAATTTTGGCATATACTAGAGAGTTTAATACAAAACTTTTTATACCACTTTTATACCCTTTAGTTTCATTTTTATTTTTGTTATCATTATATAATTCATTTGGAACACAATCCTTAATCTGGCTTGTTGCAGTTGTTGCAGGAACAGATGTTGGGGCATATTTTATAGGAAGAAGTATTGGTAAAACTCCATTTTGTGAAACCAGTCCAAATAAGACATTAGAAGGAATTATTGGTGGAGTTATATTTTCAGCAATTTTATCTATAATATTCGCACCTGATTTTCTTGGATTTTTTACAGCATTTATAATTGCATTATTTGTATCAGCATCATCAATTTTTGGTGATTTATATGAAAGCTATTTAAAAAGAGAAGCAGAAGTAAAAGATAGTGGTGATATTTTACCTGGACATGGTGGAATACTAGATAGATCTGATGGATTTTTATTTGGTGGAATTATTATGTTGATATTACTTAGATTTGTTGCGTAAATATATTATATGGTTATATTAGGAAGTACAGGTTCTATTGGGGTAAATACCCTAGAAATTGCTAAAAGGTTCAATCTTGATATTGAAGTATTAGTTGCTGGAAAAAATATAGATTTATTAAATCAGCAAATAAGACAATTTAACCCTTTACTTGTAATAATATCTTCTAAAGAAGATATCTCTAAAGTAAATCATTCAAATGTAAAATATGGAAATGATGCTATTTTAGAAGCAATTAAATCATCCAAATCAAATCTAATAGTAAATGCATTTGTAGGATATCTAGGATTAGCTCCTACAATTACAGCAATAAAATGTAAAAAAAGGGTCGCTTTAGCAAATAAAGAGAGTTTAGTAGTTGCTGGAAAATTTATAGATATGTCATATATAACACCAATAGATAGTGAACATTTTGGATTATGGTATTTACTTGATGATAAAAAATCAATCGATTCTATGATGATTACTGCAAGTGGTGGTAGCTTTAGAGATTATCCTTTAGAAAAATTAAAAGATGTAACTATAAAAGAAGCACTAAACCATCCAAATTGGTCTATGGGAAATAAAATCACAATAGATAGTGCAACTATGACAAATAAGCTTTTTGAGTTAATTGAAGCTAGATGGTTATTTAATACAAGAAATTGTGATGCAATAATTGAACCAAAATCTATAATTCATGCAATGATAAATTTTAAAGATGGAAGTACAACAGCTCATATTGCAAATGCAAATATGCAACTTCCAATTTCATATGCTCTTATGGGAAAAGTAAATGAGCAAATTTTACCTAAAGTTGATTTACTAAAATTACAAAATTTAGAATTTAAAGAGATTCTAACTTCTAGATATCCAATATGGGACTTAAAAAATGAGTTATTAAATAATGATAACTTAGGTGTAGTTTTAAATGCAGCAAATGAAATAGCAGTCGATGCATTTCTTGAAGCAAAAATAGGCTTTTTGGATGTATCAAAAGTTACAATAGATGCTATTAATAAATTTAATAATATAAAAGTAAATTGTATTGAAGATATTTATATGATAAATAATGAAGTAAGACAATACTCAAAAAGTTTAATATAATTATGAAATATATATTTTTGTTGTTTTTTATATTTAGCCTATCTTATTCTCAAAATATTATAAAAAATGGCTCTTATGTAATTGATAAAATAGAATCTATCTCTTGGCAAGATACAAATGAAAATGTAATAGTAAGAAAATCTTATGATGATGCAGTAAAATATTGTGAAGATTTAAGACTTGGTGATTATGAAAACTGGGCTTTACCAACAGTAAAACAGTATAAAACAATAATAAATAAAAATACAAAAAAAGAAGTAGCAATACATAGTCAATTTAAATATGCTATGCCCGTTGATTATTGGGCAATTGATACAAGATGGCAAAGTCTAAATAGATATGCTTATTATGTATTATTTAAAAGTGGTTCAATATATTACAACAATAAATCTCATCTAAAATTTGTAAGATGTGTAAGGGAAATGAAAAAATGAAAAAAGTATTGATTTTACATGGTTGGGGAGGAAGCTCTTATCCTCATTGGCAAGCACATCTTGCAATGCAACTTATTGAAAAAAACTATACAGTTTCATTTCCATCTCTACCAAATAAAGATGAGCCAAAGCTTGATGAATGGCTAAAATATTTAGATGATGAAATTAAACATTTTAAACCTGATATTGTAGTTTGTCACTCTTTAGCAAATATACTTTGGTTTCATTATGTAAATAATTATGAAGTAAAACAATTAGAAAAACTTATGTTAGTTTCACCAGTATCTCCTAGCTGTACAATAAAAGAGATAGAGACATTTTTCCCATACCAAGTTCCAGAAGATCTAAAATCAAAAGAGATGATAATGGCATCAAGTGATAATGATCCATATATGAATATAGATGAAGTATATTTACTAAAAGATATTTTGCAAATAAGTTTAAAAGTATTAGAAAATGCAGGACATATAAATGAAAAAAGTGGATATGGCGAACTAAAATGTGCATATGAGTGGGTGATTAGATGATATTAAGTATTGAAAGTTCTTGTGATGATAGCTCTATTGCTATAACAAATATAGATACATTAGAGTTAGTTTATCATAAAAAAATATCTCAAGAACTAAATCATAGTGTTTATGGTGGAGTAGTTCCTGAACTAGCTGCTAGACTTCATATAGAAGCATTACCTAAAATATTAAAAGAGTGTGAGAGTTATTTTAAAGAGTTAAAAGCAATAGTAGTTACAACAGCACCAGGACTAAGTGTAACACTAACTGAAGGTGTGATGATGGCAAAAGCTATTGCAATTACACTAAATCTTCCTCTTATATCAGTAAATCACCTAAAAGGACATATATATTCACTTTTTATAGAAAAAAAAGAGATAATGCCTTGTACTATTTTATTAGTTTCAGGTGGACATACTCAGATTATTGAAGCTAAAAGTTTAAACGACATGAAAATAGCTGGACAAACTAGTGATGATAGTTTTGGTGAGAGTTTTGATAAAGTTTCAAAAATGTTAGGTCTTGGATACCCAGGTGGTCCAGTAGTTCAAGAAAATGCTTTAAGTGGTGATGAAAATGCTTATAATTTTCCAATACCTTTACGACAATCACCAAATATTGAGTATAGTTTTTCAGGTTTAAAAAATGCAGTACGAGTAGCTATTTTAAAAGAGAAAGAAGAACAAAATAGTGAACAACTAGATATTAAAACTATTCAAAATATTTGTGCATCATTTCAAAAAACAGCAGCAGATCATATTGTAATGAAACTAAAAAAATATTTTAAATCTTCAAATCCTTCAACTGTTGCAATAGTTGGAGGAGCAAGTGCAAATATCCATTTAAGACAAAAAGTAGAAAAGCTTTGCAGTGAATTTAAAGCTGAATTAATTTTAAGTGACTTAGAATTTTGTAGTGATAATGCAGCTATGATAGGAAGAGTTGCAGTTGAACAGTATAAAAATAAAGAGTTTGTAGATTTTAATAAGCTCGATGTAAAGGCAAGATTAAATGAATTTTAGAGGTTTTTTTATAGGGATATATTCTCTATTATCTTTAATTATAGTTATTATTTTGATGCTTTTATTTCCAGGTAAAATACCTTTTATTAGAAAGTATTGGGCTTTATCTATTATAAAATTAATTGGAATGGATATAGAACAAATAGGAAATATTGATACCAATGCAAATATTATTTTGGTAAATCATAACTCAATGCTTGATATTCTTATTTTAGATTATTTACACCCAAAAGATATTGCATGGGTTACAAATAAAAAGTTAGCAAATGTTCCAATTTATGGATGGATATTTAAGTTGCCAAATTTAATTCTAATTAATCCTAAAAAAAAGAGTTCTATAAATATTTTATTGAAAAGATCAAAAGAAGAATTATCAAACAATAGACCTATTGGAATTTTTCCTGAAGGTACAAGAGGTAAAATAAATGAGATGAGACCTTTTCAAAAAGGTTCTAAAATTATTGTAGAGGAATTAAAGTTAAAAGTTCAGCCTATAGTCCTTGTAAATACAAGGGATAGATTAGATACATTAACAATGAAGTCTACAAGTGGAAGTATGAAAATAATCTGTTTAGATATTGAATCTGCAGTAGATGAAAATTGGTTTGAAAACTTAGAAAAAACAATGATTGATATATATAATAAAAATAGAGATTAAATTACACATTAATATGTAATTTTTTACCAATTGAGTTAGTAGTTATCTCTTTTACACATTTAAGATTTATTGAAAATTTTAAATTTGATAGTTTAGATTTTAGTATTTTTTTAATATCAAGTGGTGTAAATTCTTGAGTATTTTCAATAGTTATATCTAATATTTCATCTTTTAATAAATCTTTAGAACTACAAACAAATACCAAAGCTTTAGAGATTCCATCAGTATCTTCAAGAATATTTTCTATTTGAATAGTAGAGTATCTTTTCCCTGCAATTTTTAGTATTTTTGAGCTTCTACCTATTAATTTAAATTTATTTTCATACTGTTCAATATAATCAAATGTTTGAAAGTTATCGCCTATTGTTTTAAAATCATTTTCATAAAGTACTTTTGAAACAAACGGAGAAGTTACTTTTAATTCGTTTTGTTCATTTGTCGATATATTTACATTTTCTAAAGGTGTCCATAGCTCACAATCATTGTATTTATATGCAATCCCACTTGTTTCTGTTGAACCAAATAATTGAATAATATTGGTATTGAATTTATTTGTAAATATATTTATATTTTTATTGTCTAAAGGTGCAGTTGAAGATATAAAAATACTTTTTGATAAATCTTTTGTATCTGATATTTTATTTAATGCTTTTATATATAAAGGAGTTGTAACAACTAAAGAGTTATCATCAATTATATCAAGTAAGTTATGAGGCAAAAAATGCTCTTTTAAAACTATATCAATTCCATTTAAAATTGGATAAAGTAAGCCAATAAGTGTCCCATAAATATGAATAAAAGGTACAGTTACAATAACTTGTTTGATATTATATTTTTTTACTAATTTAGCAAATACTTTAACTTCTTCTTCTAAATTAAATTTTGTTTTTAAAGCACCTACAGGATTTCCTGTACTTCCACTTGTAAAAAACATCATAGAAAAATCATATGTATTAAAAATATTATTGTCTATATTTGAAAGTTTAGAAGATATTATTTGATTTGTTTCATCAAATAATATTGTTTTGTTATTATTAAAATAATTTTGACATATTTTTAATGCATTTTGTTCTTTTTTTGAAGATGAGATAAAATTTATCTCTTTTATATTTGAAGTTGTTGTTTTTGATAAATTGTGAGTCGATTTTGTCCCATCGTCATTTAATACAATTAATTTCATCTATTGCCTTTTTTTAAATATAAATTGTCTATGTAGAAGCTGTAATATTGCTCCAACTATAAATACACCATACCAGCCTACAGAGCTATAAAAAACCCAAAGTTCTATATTTGTACTCAAATACATAAATATGTGTATAACTATATTTACAGAGCTAACAAATACCCAAAATAATGTAGAATTATGAATATATACTTTTTCTTCTTCTGAAATATCTATTTTAGTAAATCTTTTTGCAAATTTTAATATCATAGAATCTTTTTTAAAATATGATATTAAAATTAAAAAAGTAACAATAATAGACATACTTAAAGGAAATATTTTTAGTGTTAAAAAGAAACTAGTATCAATTTCAAAATACTTAAATCCTAAAAATATTAAAGGAGCATAAAGTATAGATAAAATTATTCTCATAAATTATCTAACCATACCGCCACTTATATTTAGTACCTCTCCACTGATATAAGTGGCTTGCTCGCCAATAAAGTATGCACATTGCGCAACTTCACTAGCTTCTCCAAATCTTTTAAGAGGGATAGATTTTTTTAACTCTTTAGTATTTGGTAAATTTTCTATCATTTCAGATTTTATGATACCTGGAGCTAATGCATTTACTCTTATATTGTATCTTCCAAGTTCAATAGCAAGAGTTTTTGTAAAAGCAATCACTCCTCCTTTTGATGCTGAGTAATTAGCTTGACCGGAGTTTCCACAAACACCAGAGATTGAAGCAATATTAACTATACTTCCTTTTTTATTTCTTATCATTGATTTACTGATTAGTTTTGTTATATAAAAGTTTGCATTTAAATTTATATTTAATACATCTTCCCATTCTTCATCTTCCATAAAGAAAAATAATTTATCTTTTATAATTCCAGCATTGTTTATAAGTACATCAACTTCTAAGTCTTCAAGCTTTTCTTTTATAGATTGTTTATTAGACATGTCAAAAGTGATAAGTTCAGCATTTTTAATTTCATCTAAAAGTTCAGTTGCTTTGGTTAAATTTGAGTTATAGTGGATATATACAAAATACCCATTCTTTGCATATTCCTTAACTATTTGCTCCCCAATTGAACCAGTTGCCCCTGTAACTAATACTTTTTTCATCTATTTATATAAACTTTGCAGATTTGATAAGTTCTTTGATATTTCTAATATCTCCATCCATTCTTCTATCTTCTAAAAGAGGTTTGATAATTTTTCTTGTCTCATCATGGATTGCTCTTAAGTGTGGAGATACTTCATCATTTCCTCTTATATCAACAGCTTGTGCCATACCTATAAATGCAATTGAAAGCATATTATGTAAGTCAGGCATCATTTTAGCAAAATCATTAGCTGCAGTTGTACCCATAGATACTTTATCTTGATTTAAAGATTCTGTTGGTCTTGAGTGAATAGATGCAGCAGTTGTATTTTTAATAACATCAGCACTAAGTGAAGAAAGTGAAATTTGCATAGCTTTAAAACCATGGAAAAATGGCTCTTTTGAAAGTTTTAAGTTTTCACCTAATCCTCTGTTAAACTTATGGTCAACTAGTAGTGCAAATTCTTTATCAAGTAAGTCAGCTAAATTTGCAGCACAAATTTTTAATGTATCCATTGCATGAGCAACATATCCACCATAGAAGTTACCTGATGTATAAATAATTTTATTTTCACCATCAATTAATGGATTATCGTTTACACTATTTATTTCAGTTTCAACCCAGTTTTTTGATATTTCTAAGTTATCTCTAATTACACCTAAAACTTGAGGTGCACATCTCATAGAGTATGTATCTTGAATATTTAAGTTGTTATCCGCAAAGAATTTATCATATCTATCATCTCTACCATGAGTTAATTTAGACCCTGATATTTTATTTTGAATATTTTTTGCAGATTTAATTTGGCCAGAAAATGGTTTTGAATCATGTACAAAATCACTTACAGGAGTATCATCACCTAATAATACTTCAAACATACCCGAAACATAAGATTCCATAGAGTCTAAAATTACTTCAAACTCTTCAATAGCTTTAAGAGCAATAGCAGACATAACAGTTGTACCATTCATAATAGCTAATGCTTCTTTTGGTTCAAATACATAAGGAGTAATACCAAGTTCATCATAAACTTCCATTACATCTTTTTTTTCACCTTTATAATATACTTCTCTTTCTCCTGCAATAACTGCTGCAATGTAAGAAAGTGGAGTTAAATCTCCACTTGCTCCAACACTACCTTGAGAAGGAATTACTGGGATTATATCTTTTTGGATTAACATCTCAAGTCTGTGTAATAAATTAATAGAAACTCCAGATCTTGCTTTACTCAATGAAATTGTTCTCATAATTACGGCATATCTACAAACTTCATAAGATAAATCTTTTCCAATACCACAACCATGAAATCTAAATAGATTTACTTGTAATTTAGCTGCATCATCATAATCAACATAGTTTTTACCACTATCACCATAACCAGTAGTTATTCCATAAATTGGCTTACCTTGTTTGATTGTATCCATCATAAAGTCATGCGCATGATTTATAAATGTTATAAATTGATTATCTTTTGATATTTCTATATTACTTGCATTAGAGATTTCTTCTAAAGAAACTCTTCTTTTATCTATTGTTAATTTCATTTTTTCTCCCAAAAATTATAAAAGTTAAACCATTGATTAGGGTAATTATGGATTACTTTTTCGTATTCTAGTATATATTCATTTAAAGCTTTCCTAATAGCATCATTTTCATTTAAACTTTTATCTATATTAATATAAATATGAACAACTTTATAAGATTGAATACCATCTAAAACTATAAAATATACCAATAATGGCTTATCCATTTTATATGCAATTTGAAATGGATTTTTATTAAATGCTGCATCACTACTAAAAAATTTAGAAAATAATTGTCCTTTTTTATTTGCTGCTCTATCAGCCATCATTACAACAATTTCATCATTCATTAAGGCATTTGCTATTTGAATTGAAACACCTAATGTCCCACTATTTAAATCTATTATATTAATATTTGTTTTATTTTTAATCTCATTTTCAATCTCTTTTATTCCATCTAAAATAACCTCTTGCATAACAATATTTATTTTGCTATTTACCATTGGAACACTAGAAGATGCAGCCCATCCACCAAAATGTGAATATAAAATAATTGCACCTTTTTGTAATAATTCTTTTTGTTTTTCTATATCAGTATATTTAAAAGTATAACTTTGTGGATCCATTTTTGCAATAAATCTATCTACTAAGCAAATAGCAAATATTCTTAAATGTTCAAAATATATTTTATTTGTAAATTTTATATTTTGTTTTTGATAATATATTTTTAGAGATTCTTTTACATTAGATGCAAAAATAAAATAGAAAAAAGATACGGGATACATTAAATAATAAATAAATTTATAACCTAATAACTTATAAAGATTAAATACTAATTTAATACTCCATGCACTACCTCTTTGCTTAGTTTTACTAGCCATTAAAATTGTACTCCTATTGATAAATTTATTTTGTTATTATTCATAAAACTTTTATGATGAATATATTTAAGACTTAATGGTATAGAAAATTTATGTAAGAATAATAAATTAAAATTTATACCTACAATATTTTCATATATTTTTTCTTCTTTATTAGTTGATATTTTATAATAATTGTATTTATAAAATATTGATTCATCTTGAAGGGAGATAGGAAATTTAGAAAAATATTTATTAAAATGAAATACTTTGGAAAATCCAATAGAAACTTCTTCTAGATTTTTAGCAAGAAAATTATTTTTTAATCCTTCAATATATATATTTGTTTCATCATTTATAGTATTAATACTACTATTAACAATTTCTAATTTATTTGAGGATTTATCATTATTATACATAGCTTTAATTTGACTAGTTATATAAAATTCATTAAAAATGTGTTTATTGATAAGGTAATTAAATCCGTAAGTTTCACTTTTTTGATCATTTTTTAAAATAATTTTAAAGTTGGAATAAAAATAGGGATATTTCCCTTGCTCTAAATTTTCTAAATAAGTATGATTTGTTGTAAAAATAAGTGGTTTTTTATCTTTATTTTCATCATCTAAATAATATTTTAAACTAGCATTTATAGTATGTCTTCCTTTTCTTAATAAAGTATCATAAACTTCAATACTAGCGCTATAGCCTCTTTCATTTATATATTTATCTTGTCTATTAATATCATATAAAGTTACTTTAACAGGGACATATCTTGTGTGTGAATAACTTGCTCCCGTTAAAGAATCATTATTTTCTCTAAAAGCGAATAAATTCAGAGTATTAAATGCTAAAGGATCAGTAAAATTAGCAAGTAATGAATAATTTAGTCCAGTATTTGTATTGTAAGCCATATAAGGTGAAAATGAAGAATATTCTAACTGTTTAAATTCATTATAAGATTTACCTTTTAGACTTATATTTTGAATATCTTTTTTAAATACAAAATTTTGACTTCTAGATAAAGTGTCATTATTGTAAATATTTGATTGAATATCTTTTTTTAATAAAATTGTATGAGCCTCATAACCATCTTTAGTTACACTTACTACTAAAGCGGAATTATGATCTATAAGTTTTGCATCAATTATATTATCGCTATTTGTAATTTTATACAATTTATTTTTTTTGAATTTATATAAGGCACTTCCATTTTTACTATTTGCTATAAAATATATTTCATTATTATAAATTTCAACAAGTTTTGAAAAGTAGCCATCAAAAGAAAATATTATTTTTTTATTTTTATATAGATGTCTTTTATTATTTTCTTGTTTGAAGTAGTAAATATTACCTTTTTTATCAAATAATGAAGAAGATGAAACATTTGAAATAAATTTATCATTAACATAAAGTTTTGAATCCATAAAAGATTTACTTACTTTGATATAAGAAATCTTATTTTTGTATATATCTTGTACAGATTTTCCTATGGTTGACTTTAGAATATAATTATTTTTATCAAATAAACCATGCTTATATAATTTTGTTGAAATAAATCCACTACTTGATGTATATAGTTTATTGTTGATTTTAAATACTTTATCTTTATTAAGTGTAGTTTTTTCTTTTGAAAAATAGTTTTTATTAGTATCATAAATATATAAATCTTTATAAGTTGATAAATCACTAGCGATAAAATATATATTATTATCATATTTTGATAAAACTATATTACTTTTAGATATGGCAATTTTATTAGAAATAGGCTCCTCTTTATAAGTTTCATAAGTTTTTTTAGAGTAGTTAACAAAGTCTAAAATACTTTGTTCAAATGTTATATTAAAATGTTTCTTATATGTTCTAGCTAACAATAACGGATTTATAGAATGTATTGATTGCTCATAAAAAAAATGGTTTACTTTTTTAACTCCGTAAATAGAAGCTAAATATTTCATATAAAATCCACCTACAATATATTTTTCTGTTAAATAAGGGAAATTTAAATGATTATTTATAAATGTACGAGGGTCAATTTTATTGGCAAAAATAAGAGAATTCTTCAGAGCATTTAAAGTCCCATTATGAAGTCTTCCTCCATTATTATAAATAGATTCATTTAATACAGCATTTCCTTCTATAAGAGCAGTAGGTAACAAATAATTTGGTATTGTGAAAAATGGAACACCAGCTGAGATAGGATCAGCATTATTACCTAAATATTTATGTAGTGTTTGTGATATTTTAGATTTTTTTGCATTTATTTGGTAGTTATGAATCATTTCATGTATAAACAAAGTTATAAGCCAAGAATTATTTGAAAAATAGTCATTCATCCCCGCTCCACCATTCCAATATACTCCCATATTAAAAGGTACTTGGGTTGAAAAGGCGTTTGGTGTTTGATTTTTATTTGAAATTAAAATAATTTTTATTGGTTCATCAAATTTGTAGCCAAAACTTTTATTATTTGTTTTTAAAAATTCATCAATATTTATTTTAATAAATTTTGCTTCATTTGTATAATCTTTTGTATAAATGATAGAATAATTTGACTCTTGATATATGTTGTATTCATCATTTGGACTTAGTGCAAACAAATGAGTTATTATAAAAATCATTAATAATAATTTTTTATACATTTTAATCCTTAATATAATCTACTTAGTTAATAAATAGCAACTTAATTTTGCCATTTTCTAGGTGTAGACTATTTTTTGAAAAGTATAACATAATTTGGAAAACTTAATCTACTATCCTATATGAACTACTTGAAACTAATGTAAGGCCATCATTTAGAGAATATATATCAACTTTATATTCTCCAATATCCCAAGATGTATCATTTTTTATTGATATTGCAGTTCTTGATTTTTTATCTATAGTGTAGTACCTATATTTAATATTTATATTTTCTATATCATTACTTACAGCTAATGTTAATAGTTGATTAATGTACTCTTTAATAGTTAAATTTGATATCCTCAAATTTTAAAAATTGTTTCAAGTTTTTTGATAATTCATAATCTGACATGTTTTCTATTTTTTCACTAAATATAATTGAAGGAAGAGGTAGATTAAGACTATCTAAGGTTTTTTGATCAATTTTGTTATTTATTCTTACTTTTTGAATAGTATCTATTTTTTATATATTAATAGTGGTTTTATTAAGTTCTTCTTCCCCTTTGATTTTAAATATTTCCAATTATACTTAAAATTAAAAATAGATAAGAATAGTTATTGTTCACGATTATACCTTGCATGGTTTTTGTAAGTATATTTAACATTTATTTAAAAAGATATTTGTTAATATGTTAAATAAACCCAATATATACATATATTGTAAAGTGATGAAAATATTTAAAATATTAGCTATTGCTGCTACAAGTATGGTGTTATTTAGTGGATGTATAGATGAAGATGATTTTAGCAATAAAGATGATTATGCATTTGTTTATCAAAATTATCTTGTAGTATAGTAGCGAGTGCTTATGAAAGTTATGATAATTATTCTGCAACTTTCTATAATTATTCAAAATCTTGTTTTGACTATGGAAGTTATACTTGTAAAGATTATGATTATAGTTCTATTTATGGATCTAATACTAGTGGATACAATTTAGGAACTTGTGTAGTTAAATACTCATATTAATTTTTAGAAGTAAATGTGATTTATTCCTTTTATTTTGATATACGATATTAGCAAAAATTAAATAAAGGGATAAAATGAAATATATACTTGTCTTTACATTATTTATAATAAATTTAAATGCATTATATTTAGTAGAAAATGAATTTAATGAAAAGGTATATGTAAGAACTTATGGAAAACCTATAAATGATGCAATAATTTTTGTACATGGAATGGGAGATGAAGCTTCAACTACTTGGGATGAAACTATTGAATCTCTAAGAGATGATTATTATATTTTGACTTTTGATTTACCTGGTTTTGGTAAAAGCACTAAATCAAATCAATTATATTCAATTAAAAGATATGTTAAATTTATACATAATATAAAAAATAAATTTATACATAAAAAATATCATTTAATTGGTCATTCCATGGGTGGTGCAATATCTTTAAAGTATGCATATACTTATCAAAATGAGTTAAAAAGTTTAGTATTAATTGATGCAGCTGGTATTTTATCTAAGCAGGCTTTCTCTCAATTTATGATTAAAAATGGTATTACAGATTTCTTTGGAACAAGTGTGAAAGATCTGAATTTAGATGTTGCAATAGCAAAAATACCAGGGGTAATTGAATCATTTATCCCTCTAAATATAGAATCTTTTATAGAATCTCCTACTATTAGAAAAAATCTTTTACAATCAAATCCAACTGCCATTTCTGCTTTATCTTTAGTAAAAGAGGATTTTTCAGGAATTCCTGAAAATATATATTTAAATACTAGAATTATTTGGGGAGAAGATGATAATATTGCTCCACTACGTACAGGATATGTATTAAATAAACTTATTAAAAATTCTAAATTAAATATTATAAAAGATGCTAAGCATGTTCCTATTGTAGACTCTTTTAATACATATATATCTTATATCAAAGATCATTTAAAAAAACCATATTATAGAAAAATTGTAAACAAAAAAGTTGTAGTTAGAAAAAAGAATATTATATTAGAAGATGTAAATGGTAAAATAATAAGTGGAGATATAGAAGACTTAGAACTAGTAAATTGTAAGAATATTATGATAAAAGATGCAAATATCAATAAATTTACTATTATTAATTCAAGGGTTAATATATTGCATACAAATTTTAATATAAAAGAAGCATCTTATATTATTGATTCTACAATAGATATGACAGCAGGAAGTATTAAAAATAGCGTTCCTATTGAAATATACAAAAGTAATATTGACTTTGCTGGAATAGATATAATTTCTTTAAAAGAAACATTCTTAAATCAAAACCTGTTATTTCCACAAAAATTTATTTTTTCACTTAGTACTCTTAATGATATAAAATTGCATGGAGTATATAAAATAAAGAAGAAAGATTCTTATTTATATAAAGTTAATGATAATTAATATTTACTTTGCTACACTATCAAAAAAACAAAAGGAGAAATTATGATTAATTTTATTAAATTAACATTCGTTACAGCACTTGTAACATTATTTTTTACAGGATGTGGAAGTAATGAACCAACACCTCAAATGAAAGGTAAAATATATACTCAAACTAATTTATGGGTAGAGAAAAATAAACATTTATCTACTAATTACCAAAGAGGACAATTAATACCTGTTAATACAGAAGTAAAAGTATTAGATTATTCAAGTAAAGTAATTAGAGTAGAAGTTGTTAGTACAAAACAAATTATTCAAATTATAAATATAGCAAAGTTTACAAAACTTGATACTCAAGGATTATTTAAAAGAAACTTTTCTAAATCAAAAGTTGATTTATCTAAATATACACAATCTGAAAGAGATGCAATTTCTCAAGGTTTAGTAGTAAGTGGTATGTCGAAGAATGCGGTTATTCTTTCAAGAGGTTTCCCGCCTGCACATGTAACTAGATCTTTAAATAGCAATCAATGGAAATATTGGCAAAACAGATTTGTAACAAGAAATATTATGTTTAAAGATAATAAAGTAGTTGGTCAAGATGGATGGGGTACTAAATAAAAGTATT
>Ga0256826_1001419_pt1 | contig 14866 bp, 12 predicted proteins | sample CV79metaG_FD_185975 | JGI IMG/M metagenome (GOLD analysis project Ga0256826, IMG submission 185975) | Hydrothermal vent microbial communities from East Pacific Rise, Pacific Ocean - CV79 | ecosystem: Environmental > Aquatic > Marine > Hydrothermal vents | place: Pacific Ocean: East Pacific Rise...
AAAACCTAACATAAAACGAACGACTCTTCAAAAAAAAGCGATAGAACTTTTAACAGAGGGGATGATAGAGTTGAAAATCTTACAAGGTAAAAGAGAGAAACTTATAAAAAAAGAGGCATATAAAAAATACTATCCACATGGGATAGGTCATTGGATGGGTTTAGATGTTCACGATAACTCTCCATATAGATATAAAAATAGCAAAGAGATTAAACTCCAAAAGGGGATGGTTTTAACTATAGAACCTGCTATATATATAGATAAAGACGATACAGCTGTACCTAAAAGATATAGAGGGATAGGGATAAGGATAGAAGATGATATTTTAGTAACTGAAGATGGGTTTGAAAATCTTTCGGTTAAAATTCAGAAGTAGTTCACTCTACTGCCGATTAATAACCACTCTATTTCTACCACTCTCTTTCGCTTCATAAAGAGCCTCATCACAGAGATTAATCATATCTTCTAAAGAGTTACTTAAACCATAAAAAATTCCAATAGACACAGTATATGATATCTCTTGATTATCTACTTTTATAATATTTTCTTCAAAAGCTTTTCTAACTTTTTCAAACTTCTTTTGTAGCTCTCCATACAACATATACTCAAGAAGTATACAAAACTCCTCTCCACCAAATCTTGCAATCAACTCATTTTTAGAAAAAAATCTATTTAAAATTACAACTATCTCTTTAATAGCTATATCCCCTACTCCATGACCATATGTATCGTTGATTCGTTTAAAGAAATCTATATCTATCATTATAGTAGCAAGTTTAGAGTTTTTCTGTTTTGCTCTATCAAATATATCTTTCCCATTTTCAAAAAAGAAACGACGATTATGTAGACCTGTTAAAAAATCCCTATTTGCCTGTTCTTTTACATCTTTAAAAAGGTCTAGTAGTTCAAGATTTATATTTATTCTTGCATTTAACTCTTTATTTGTATAGGGTTTTTTTATAAAATCATTTGCTCCATGACGTAAAAAATCTGTTGCAACATTTGGATTATCACTTCCACTTACCGCTATAATAGCTAAAATATCTCTCATATATTTTTGACGTAGCTCCATCGTCAGTTCCATACCATTCATTCTATCCATCTCATAATCGGTAAGAACTAATGATATTTTTTCTTGAGTATTTTCTATAATATCTATCGCATCTTCCCCATTGATAGCTTCCAATACATTAAAATGAAGATTTTCGAGATTGAGCCGTGTCATCATTCTTGAAGTTTTAGAATCATCTACAACTAAAATATAAACATTGTAGTTATTTAAAATCAATTTTACAAGAGAGATAATATAACTAAAATTATGAGGACTATTTTTTGTAACATACTCTACAATATCTTTACTCAAAATTATACTTTTTGTCGACTCACTCATTCCACCCGTTAAAACGATAACAGGAACATTCTCTTCAAGTAAAAGGTCTATAACTTCACCATTTGGAGCATCAGGAAGATTTACATCTAAAATAGCTACATGAAAATTATATTTTTCAACAAGCTCTTTTGCCTCTTGATACGATTTTGCCATAATCAATTCAAAATCTATCTTCAAAGATTTATGAATCTCATCTTTTAATACAGCTCTTATAAATCTACTATCATCAACAACTAATATTTTTTTGAAAGAGTTTGAAATAGTTTGCATCTTTATACCTTGATTGTTTCAAGATGGTGTAATATAGCTGAGGGTAAAGCCTCTAAAGAGTCCTCTTTTACAACTCCACCTATCTCATTTGCTACTCTTGGCATTCCATATACCACCGAACTTTTTTTATCTTGTCCAAAGGTCATTGCACCTGCTTTTCTCATATTGAGTAAACCATTTGCTCCATCTGAACCCATTCCAGTTAAAATCACACCTATCGCATTTGCACCAGCAGATTTTGAAACAGAGTTAAACATCACATCTATAGATGGTCTATGTCCAGAAACTTTTTGACCACCACCTATTTGTATATAATATCTATGCCCCGAACGACGAAGCACCATATGCATATCACCTGGAGCTATTAACACCTGACCAATATTAACAACATCACCATCTTCAGCCTCTTTAATATCCATCTCACACAAACTATTTAAACGCTTTGCAAACTGTTTTGTGAAATTGGAGGGCATATGCTGAACTATCAACATTCCGGGAGTGTTTCTAGGAAACTGTATCAAAAACTCTTTAAGTGCTTCTACTCCACCCGTTGATGCACCAACAGCGATTAACTTTTGAGTAGTCTCTTTTAAATGGTTGTGATAATCTAAATGTTTATATACTTTTTTTGCACGAAAATTAGTTACATTTGCTAAAGCACTATTTTTAACCTTTTCTAAAAGCTCTTCTTGAATCTCTTTTGCACCATCATATATATGAGAATGTGGTTTTGCTACAACATCAACTGCACCAGATTCAAGTGCATCAAGTGTCGTGTCAGCCCCTTTTTGTGTTAAAGAGGAAACCATCACTACTGGCAGAGGCATATAGGACATAAGCTTCTTTAAAAAGGTGATACCATCCATACGAGGCATCTCAACATCTAAACAGATAACATCTGGAGTATTTTTTACAATCTTATCACGTGCGATATATGCATCTGGAGCTGTCTCTACACTCTCTATCTCTGCATCACTTAACAAAATTTCTGTTAAGATAGCTCGAGCAGTTGCACTATCATCAACAACTAAAACTTTTATACCCATAATCTACTGTTCACCATTTTTTGTATATTTTAAAAATACTTTTCCCGTATCACTACGCATCATAATCCGTCTACCCTTCTCTCCACCAACATCTTGTGCAACTATGGGAATTTTATAATCTCGTAAAATCTCTTTTGCAATTAAGATATTTTTTCGTCCTATCATCATATCGGTATGTGTTACATCAATAATATTGGCACCACCAAACAGTTTTGCTTCTATATTTTGAAGTTCACATCCAATATTAAGCATACTGTCTATCAATCTTGGGATAGAGATATTTCCATATCTAGGGCTTTGAAGTCCTGTTTCATTCCATAAAGGTACAAGATAATGGTTCATACCACCCATCTCATTTACTCTGTCATATAAACACACAGCAACACAAGAACCTAAAATAGTACTAATCTCAGTTGCTCTTGCTCCTATATGAATCTCACCAACATGTATAAATTTTCTTGTATACATTTTAAAACTCAACCATACCATCACCATCATCAAATAGAAATCCATTAGAAGATATACCTGTAGATATATCAACTTCACTTTCATCTACTTTTTTGAGGGTTATTTTAAAAATTGTTTTTTTCTCTTTTGTACTATTTTCAATCGTTCCATCCAGTGCTTGAACCATTCCACGAACAACACTCAATCCAAGTCCTATTCCAGCTGTTGCCCTTGTCTTTCCTGTTTCAAAATGAGAAAAACGGTTATAGATATCTTTACTATTTTCAGCATAAACTCCCTCTCCTGAATCCTCAACAGAGATGATATATTCACTATCATTAGACTCTACTGTTATATCTATCTCCGATTGTGAATAGGAGTACTCACAAGCATTTGATATAAGATTTAATAAAATTATCTCTAACTTTTGAGAATCTGAAATTAAAATATCTTGAGTGTTTTCTTTATAATTTAATCTTAACGATTTCTCTTGGATAAGATAGGAAAAATACTCCTCAACCTCATCAAATATCTCTCTTAAATTAACATTAGAGTAATCATTTGCTATCTCTCCAGCTTCTATCTCCGAAGCAGCAAAGATATTTTTCAAACTAAAATCCAATCGTAATAGTTCTGTTTTCATCATAGAGGAAAGCTCAGACACTTGAGGGTCTATCGCTTTTTTACTCATCAAGTTTGCAATATTTAAAAGAGATGACATAGGGTTATTAAACTCATTTTTAATCAACGATAAAAACTTACTTTTTACCTCTTGAGAGTTCTTGTTCTGTTCATTTAACTCAAGAAGCTCTTTAGTCATCAGTTCCATATCTTTTACAGAGGCTTTTTTCTCCTCAAAACGACGTTCTATCTCTGCTAGCAAAGCACCATCTGTAATATCTGTCATCTGCATTTATTATCCTTTATTGAGTTTATAAATTGAGGATGTTACCAACTTATAAATATTGTGTTTATTGTGTATAGATTCTGAATGTCCTATAAAAAGTCGAGCATTATTGTCTAAAAGTGTTGCAAAATTATCAAATAATCTATCTTGTGTTATTTTATCAAAATATATCATCACATTTCTACAAAAAATCATATCAAACTGATTTTTAAATATCTGAAAATCTCCTGTAACAAGATTAAAGGAACGAAAAACAATATACTCTTTTAACTCATCGTTTATCACAAAGCTTTTTGTTCCATCACTATTTTTAATACCATAAAAGTTTTTTAGTACCATATGTCTTGGCATAGTTTCTATCTCTTTATGCTCATATACAGCTTTTTGTGCTTTTAATAAAATATCTTCAGATATATCTGTTGCCAATATTTTAATATCCCACTGATGAAAATTTGGTAGATGCTCTTTTAAAAACATTATAATACTGTAAGGTTCTTGACCACTAGAACACGCTGCAGACCAGATACGAATACGTTTTTTTTTCATATCTATAAACTCTGAAAGATGCTCTTGAAGATAGATCCATTGCGACTCTTCTCTAAAAAATGATGTTACATTTGTTGTGATAGCATTTACCAATATAGTAAGCATCTGCCCACTACTATCCTCCTCTATCTTTTTATAGAGTGCTTTATAATTTTTGAGTTGAAACTCTTTGAGCCATCTTCTCAAACGTGACTGTACTAAAGTAAGTTTATGGTCAGCCAAAGAGATACCTATCTCTTCATATATAAGTTTTTGAAACATTTTAAACTCAAGAGAGGAGAGTGTATAATCCTGTGTCATTCTTTTACTTCTTGCTGAAACATCAACTCTTCTACATTTAAAATCAGTGCTATCTCACCACTCCCCATAATAGCACTTCCTGAAAGCTCTTTAATCTTAGAAAGTATAGGTCCAAGTGACTTTATAACCACCTGTTGACGTCCTATAAGTTCATCGACAAGTATCGCATATTTTCCTTTATCACTCTCAATACACATAAGAATAGATTCATGAATAGCTGGTTTTTCATCTCCTATCTCTAACGCATAATTGAGTCGTACTACAGGTATCATCTCTCCTCTTAGGTCTACAAACTCACCTTGACGTTTGATAGAGTGGACAATACTCTTTGCTGGAACAAAAGATTCTAAAACAGAAAGTGTAGGGATTATAAAGGTATCGTTAGCACTCTTCACAATCATTCCATCAATAATAGCAAGAGTTAAAGGTAATAAAATAGTAAAAGTAGTTCCCTTAGAGATCTCAGATGTAATCTCAATTTTTCCATGTAACTTTTCTATAGAGGAGCGAACAACATCAAGTCCTACTCCTCTTCCAGAGATATCACTGATAACATCTGCAGTTGAAAAACCAGCCTGCATAATAAGTGAAAAAACTTGAGAATCACTAAGCTCTTCATCTGGTTCAACGAAACCTTTTTCTACAGCTTTTGCAAATACTTTATCACGGTTAATCCCTCTTCCATCATCAGAAACCTCTATAGCTATACTTCCACCTCGATGAAATGCTCTTAAAGTTATCACTCCAATTCCAGGTTTACCAAGAGCTATCCTATCTTCAAACGAGTTTTCTAAACCATGGTCAATAGCATTTCTCATAATATGAATAAGTGGATCAGAAAGAGCATCAACCATTATTTTATCTATCTCTGTTTCTGCACCCTCTATCTGTAACGATATCTCTTTACCTACTTTTTTAGAAGCATCTCTTGCTACACGTTTCATCTTCTCAAAAGTATCATGCACAGCAATCATTCGAAGGGACATCACCCTACTTTGAATTAAGCGTGTGATTTTAGAGAGAATATTCATCGTTTTTGTAACACTTTCACTTTTAATCTTTTTAATCTCTTCATTATCTGCTATAAAGTTTTGTGCAATAACAAGCTCACCTACAGAATCAAAAAGCTCATCTAGTTTATTTGTATCTATTTTTACTAATGATTTTGCATCTTGTTTACGTCTATTTGGTGTTACTTTATTATCAGTTTCTCTATGACCATATTTTATATCTTCCTCTTTAAGAGGTTCTGGTTCAGATGGAATCTCCTCTACTGTGAGAATCTCCTTTGGAATATGATCAAATGTAAATTCATGTTCATCAATATACTCAAATATCTCCTCTATCTCTGAAGCTTTCTTATCACTAATAAAAAATAGATCTACTCTTTGAACAAAATTTTTCTCAGAATCTAATGAATAGAGTTTTGGAACATCATTCATATCCCACCAAGATTCAACTATTTTTCCCTCTTCACTCAGTAGTTTTAAGATTTTAGCATGATCAAAACCTCTAAAAAATATATCACTATCAAGTGTTAAAGAGATATGATATAACTCCTCCTTATCTGTCACTAAAAGCTTAATTCTCTCTATATCTTCACTACTAAAATATTTATTATTTACCTCTAAAGAACTTTCTTCAACCCTACTAAACTCTGTCGCTAAATCAGGTATCTCTACTTTAGAGGTAAGCTTTTCTATCTCTTCAACAACAGGTTCAGATGAGCGCATCTTTTTTATATCTTCAAGTACCTTATTATAGTTCTCAGGAACACCATCATTTGCCTCGACCTCTCGCCACATAACATCTTTAATAATATCTACAGCCAATAAAAAAAGGTCTATCACTTTATGAGAAACACTCTCATCACTATTTCTAAAATGGTCTAAAAGATCCTCAAAATGGTGAACAAACTCTCCTAAACGGCTAAATCCAAAAGAGTTAGCACTCCCCTTTAAAGTATGCACTCCACGAAAAAGCTCGTTGAGTAAATCTCTATCTTCAGGATTGTTTTCAAAGTTAATAATATCTACATCCAATTTTTCAATAATCTCAGTAGCTTCTTCAATAAATATCTCTCGTATCTCTTCTTTAGTCATCACCTATCCAATGTATCACACCATAATCTGTAAGTTTAAAACCCTCATCAATAACATTTATATGCAGTGATGGTTTCGATTTTTTAATGCTATAAAGTAGCTGTAAAAGTGAAGAGGAGCTAAAACTCTTCATCTCCCCTACAATATTAATAGCCTCTATATACTCAAGTCTATCTGCTATAAAGTTTTTCAACTCACACACATCACCAATATCCATATCAAGTTCTATCTCAAGTACATCTCCATCAATTGTCATCTAAAACTCCTTGAGATCCTCTTCATCTAAAGGAAAAACATCATTAGGATTGTTACGTTGAACCTGTTTTGTTTTTTGAACTTTACTTTGTGTATGATGATAATGTTTTCTTTGAGATGTTTGTACTATCTGTGTTGTTGATTCTCCCACCATATTTGCTATGATACCCACTGTCTCTTTCATAGATACAGCTTGTGCATTCAGCTCTTCAGCGGCAGCGGCAGCCTCTTCACTTGTTGCTGCATTTTGTTGTGTTACCTGGTCTATCTCACCCATAGCGATAGCTATCTGGTTCATCCCCTCACTCTGCTCTTTTGAAGAGATAGAAATTTCAGCAATAAGATTTGATGTTTTATTTATTTTTCCTAAAATATTTTGAAATGCTTCAGATGTCAGTAGTGATATCTCAGAACCTTTTTTTGTTTGAGCTATCGACTCTTCTATAATGACTGCTGTTTCTGTTGAAGCATCAGATGAACGTTGTGCCAAACTTTTTACCTCATCAGCCACTACTGCAAAACCTAAACCATGTTCCCCAGCACGCGCAGCCTCCACAGCAGCATTGAGTGCAAGAAGTTTCGTTTGTGAAGCTATCTCATCTATCGTTTTTATGATTTTTGAGATACGTTCACTTGAACTATTTATCTCTTTCATCGCTTCTATAAGCTCTGCACCTTTGAGTGTACCATCTTCAGCAGATTTTTTTGCATCTTTTGCCAAAATATCTGCTTCACGTGCATTACTCGCATTTTGAGTATTGATAGCTGTTGATTCCTCAACTGTTGCACTTACCTGCTCTACACTACTTGCTTGTGTACTGGCTCCCTCAGCTAAACTTGAAGCTGAATCAGCTATCTCAGTAGAAGCACTTACAACTTGGTCATTAGACTCCATTATAGATTTTACCGCTACAATAATTGGACGTGTGATATAGTTTCCAAGAAGAATCGCTAAAAGAATAATAATGATAATAAATATAAAAGCCAATATAAAACTATTATTACGAAGGTCTATAACAGACTCCATAATCTCAGCCTCATCAATCTCAGCAATAATTGCCCATTTTAGATTTAAGAACTCAAATGGAGCATATGAAGACATAACAGAATGACCATTATAATCTATAATCATTTTTGTTCCCGATTTACCTGCTAATGCTAAACTAGATGCTTCTGTTTGCACACTTCCTAAAGAGGGATTTTTAAAAGAGTTTTCTATAGAGTGGTTGATTGGGTCTAAGAAACTGTTACTTCTCATAAGTTTATCTTGTCCGATAAGATATGTTTCTCCAGTTTTTCCCATTCCTACACGATTTTGCATAATATCATTGATAGATTTAGGATTTATTTGAACAACTAAAACACCACTCATCTCACCATTTTTCATAATTGGAGCACTCACAAACATTGCAGGAAGTCCATTGGATGGAGCATATGGTTCCATATCTGTTATATATGCTTTTTTTGTTTTAACTGTATGATTCCAAGCTTCTGCTAACCCACTATCACGCAGATTTCCAATAACAAGATTTGCCCCTAAATCAGGCTCTTTTGCAGAGGTATACATAACATGTCCATGTTTTGCACATACTAAAAAAACATCATACAGATAATTGTCTTCTAAATATTTTTTAAAGTAGTTATCATATTGATTATATAACTTTTTTGTTTCACTATTTTTAACAATAAAAAAATTATCATTAGCTTTCACTTTATGCTTATCATGCAATACAACAAGTTTTTCAAAAAGGTCTACTGTATTTTTATTATCTGTAAGATTTTTAACACTAGATTTTAACAGTTCCAAATAGGTAGTAAGTTGATTTTTCTTCAACTCTCTAGCCATCTCCATACGCTCAACCGAATCGATATAAAGCACTTCACTTGATTTGAGATAGGAGATAACTGCTGTGATGGTAAAAGGGAGTATACTTACAACAAGTAGGGCGATTATTAACTGTTTTTTTATTGTCATTTTCATTTTAGTTTTCCTCTTCTTTATGTTTTGTTTCTAAACTGCGAATATCTAAAAGCTCTTCTGCTTCAAATATCTTCTCTAAATTTAAAAGCATAATAACATCATCTTCAATCTCTGCTACATTTTCGATAAATGATGTATCTATATTACTCCCAAATCTCGGTGCTTCAGAGATATGTTCTTCATCTAAGGAAAGAACATCCTCAACCTGATCTACGATAAATCCAATAGAAACATTATCAACTTCATAGATAATAATAGCAGTATCTATATCCATCTCTTTCTCTTCTATAGAAAACTTTAAACGAAGGTCTACAACAGGAATAACTGAACCACGAAGGTTGATAACACCTTTTACAAAATTGGGAGTTTTTGGGATATGAGTGATATGAATAGGAGCGATAATCTCTTTAATACGAGAGATAGCAATACCATACTGCTCATCATCAACAAAAAAAGTTAAATATCTATGAGCGATAGCAAGTTTTCTGACTTTTTTTTCCATTTAGAGTCCTAGTACCATTTTTATAGCTTTTTCTAGTTTAACATCACTAAAGGGTTTTACTAACCATCCAGTAACACCTATCGCTTTACCCTTCATTTTCATCTCAGCTGAACTCTCTGTTGTTAATATAAGAATAGGCTTTGTTTTAAATCTATCAAGCTGTTTTAGTTGTGAGGCTAAATCTAAACCATTGAGTTGAGGCATATTTATATCGCTAATCAACAGATCATAGTTTTCACTACCATCGAGTAAAGCATCTCTCAACTCTTCTGGATTTATATAAGTAGATAACTCTATAACTCCTTCATTCACAAGATTTTCCAATGCCATCTGTGCCGTTGCTAAAATTGTTTTTGAGTCATCAACTAAAATTATTTTTTTAGACAAAATAACACTCCCTTTTTAATTATAATATGGTTCATTGTACATCAAAAGGATTAAAGATTTTCTTAATATTGAATCTAAAAAAGTGTTATTTTTGAATAGGAAAGTTTGGTAAGAAGAAATACCCGTTTACACGGGTATTGTGTTATTTAATTAGATAAATTTAGGCACGACCAAGAGAGATTTTATTGCCTTTAAACTCAAGAATTTCTACATTAATTTTTTCACCTTCACTCACAACATCTGAAACTTTTTCTACACGTCTATCAGATATTTTAGAGATATGAAGAAGTCCATCTGTTCCATCTGGAAGCTCTATAAATGCACCGAAATCAACTATTTTTTTAACAGTACCCTCATATTTACCACCAACTTCATATTTAATTTTAGCTACTTTAGGAGTATTTACGATAGTGTCGATATGCGCTTTAGCACCAGCTACACCCTCTTTATTTTTCCCTGTAATTTTCACTTTTCCATCTTTTTTATCGATGTCGATAGCCACTTCAAACTTCTCTATCATCTCACGAATAGTTTTACCAGCTTGACCGATAATATCGCCTATAAAAGATGTATCTATATGAAAAACATCTACACTAGGAAGAACACCATCATTAAACTCTATCTTAGATTCAGCTTCTAACATAATATCGATGATATGAGAACGTCCCTCTTTAGCTTGATATAAAGCCTCTTTAAGAACATCTAAACTAATCCCACCAAGTTTAATATCCATCTGCATAGCAGTGATACCCTCTTTAGAACCAGTTACTTTAAAATCCATATCTCCATCATGGTCTTCAAGTCCCATAATATCTGAAAGAATAGCATAGTTGTCACCCTCACTTACCATACCCATCGCGATACCAGCGATAGTATCACTTGTTTCAATATCAGCAGCTTTAAGAGCCATATAACCACCACATACAGTAGCCATAGAAGATGAACCATTACTCTCTAATATCTCAGATACCAAACGTACAGTTTGCCCATCAAGATTTGTAACAGGTTCTAACGCTCGTTTTGCTAAGTTACCGTGACCTAACTCTCTTCTTTTTGTTCCCATAACTGGTGATGCTTCACCAACTGAGAAACCTGGAAAGTTGTAATGCACCATAAAGTTTTCATTTTGAGTTTGATGATTTGTTAAACTTTCAAACATCTGTGCATCTTTTGGTCCACCCATAGTTAAAACAACTAATGCTTGTGTTTGTCCACGAGTAAACAGACAAGATGAGTGAGCATTTGGAAGTACATTTGTATCTATTGTGATAGGTCTTACTTCTGTTAAAGCACGCCCATCAGCACGTACTCTTTCATTTAAGATTTGTGCTCTTACTTGAGTTTTCTTTACACTCTCTATCGCATCTTTAAGTTCAGACTCTTCCCAATCTTCTTTAGTAGCTATAATACTTTTTCTTAAACTTCTTAATGCTGTTGAACGTTCCGATTTTGCCATTTGATTCATAGCGTTTGCTATATCATCCATATGATTTGTTGTTACATACTCAACCATCTCAGCATTTAATTCACTCGCTTTTAAATCAAGAGCTACAACCTCTTTTTTTAGTGGTGTAAATAGCTCCTCATATTTAGCATTTGAGGCAAAAAGCTCAGCTTGAGTTTTCTCAAAAATTTCTATAAGTTGCTCTTCAGGCATCGCATTTGATGAGTGTGTTACTATAGCCCCAATAGTTGGATCTAATGTAGCATCAACTTCAACATTTTCACTACCAAATGTACGCATCTCTATCATAAGAAGGTCATCTTTTGTACCTGAGAGGTAAAGGTCTAATGTAGAATCTTTTAGTTGTGAAAGTGTTGGATTTAACACTAATTCACCCTCTACTTTTGCAGCACGAACAGCTGATACTGAAGTGTTAATATCTATATCTGATGTATAGAGTGCAGAAGAAGCAGCATTGAGTGCAAGAACTTGTAGATCTGACTCCTCATCTGCTGAAAATACCATGATAGTTATCTGTGTTGGATGACCAAAACCTTTTGGAAAAAGTGGACGCAGACTTCTATCTACGATACGAGAAGTTAATGTCTCAAAATCGCTCGGTTTTGTTTCACGTTTAAAGAAACCACCAGGAATTTTCCCTGCTGCATAAGTTTTTTCAATATATTGAACTGTTAATGGTAAAAAATCATCTTTTACTATCTCTGTTTCATCTATAACAACTGTTGCTAAGATAACTGTTTTTCCAGATTTTAACCAAGCACTACCATTTGCTTGTTTTGCAACATCTCCAAATGAGTATGCTTCCTCTTTGTTTTGTAACTCTAAACTAACATCATATTTCATTTTTTTTCCTCTAATAATTTTTCTACTCTATCTTCATCTATATTTTCAAACTCTTCATAATATAGCTGTGTTTCCACATAATCATCTATATCATAAAGAAAAAAGATATTATCGGCATAGGCTTCTAGTAACTCTAGTACATCTGTTGGCAACACGGGAACTGCTATGTAAACTGCTTTTGGTTTTTGCACTAAAATAGTTTTAAGTGCTGTCATAAACTTTAAACCAGTTTCACTTCCCTCATCAACCAAAAGAATAACTTTATCTTTTATCGTTGAAAATTGACGACCTTTTCTATATTGATAAATATAACTTAAAATATTTTCTTCATGTTTACGACGTGCTTCACCATAAATATAATCGTATTGTATCTCAAATGCTGAAACTATCGCTTCATTTATAACAATCTCTTCACTTTCACTTACTCTTGCTACTTCACACTCTGGATTTGTAGGTGCTAAAATAGCCTCTGAAAAAAGAAAATCTATATTGTTTTCAAATTTTCCTTTGATATGAAAAGCTAACTCTAAACCACCCTTTGATATAGCTATAAGATTCCAAGATTCCTCTTTAAGCTTTTGCATAGGAATAACATCTCGAAGCCTATGGGCTGCATCTTGACGATTTTTGAGAATATTTTTATACTTTTGCATATACTGCTCCTTACCATTGATCTGGTATACTCAAACCATAAGCTGACTCAGAATCAGATGACATAATAGGTTTCAATACAACTGTTAAATAGATATATTTATCATATACAGAAGATATACCAGTTTGTGTCAATTGAGGTCTATTATGTTCAACATATTTAAGACCAAAATTCCAACATCGTTTTGCATATAAAAAACCAATTTCTGTACTTTTTTTTCTATCTGTTTCTATATTATAATCATATCTAAAATTGTAAGAATAGTGTTCATTATATATATATTTCGCTGTTGATATAAGATAACTTGTATAACGATTTTCATCATCTTTCATAAAATTATCTTTATAAAGATGAGATAAACCTAAACTCAACCCATCAAATGTAAAAGTAAATTGATTAAAAAATTTAGAAAATAGGTTTTCATCAAAATTATAAAACATATCGTTATAGATTGTTAAATAATTAGAAATTTTATAGTTTAACTCATTTTCTAATTCACCATACTGCTGTTTATTTTCAATATAAGATATTCTTTGTGCAAGACGATGGTAAAATATCTCTTCACCTGAAAGGTTATACAAATATTGTCTAAAATCAAGCTCTAAAACTTCATCAATATCGGTAATATTATAAAACTCACACTCTTTAGCATTTATATTATCTGGATCTGAACAAAACTCCTGCTGATCAAGATAGTACCCTGTTCTTCTCTCCTCCCCACCTAAAACATATTTAGAGGAAAATGAAAGAACATGAATAAAATCATCAAAAGATTTTGTTAACTCTGTTGATATAGAGAATGTATGATAATTTCTTATAAAATAACCGTTATTATACTCATTTATTTTATCAGTTGTATCCTCCTCTACCCCACTAAATCGTGAATGTTGTCCATAAAAATTTGCTTTATAAGAGATATTGATAAGTTCATCGAAAAGTGATGTTTTTACTGTAATAGGTATATTTGCATCTGTTTGAATCACTTTTTTATTGATTACACGCTCTATATTTGTACTTTTTATATCTATATTATAAAGAAAGTAATCCTCTAAGAAACTATCCAAATAATAATGATAATGAAATGTTGGTAATTTTTGCAAAGTATCAGCATTACTCTTTTTTGTTAAATCCTGATAATATTTAAAATAGGTTGCAATATAATTTGTTTCTATATTATAAAAGAGATTGATTCTTGAGAGTATTTTAGTAGCTGTATTGGTTTCAATATTATCATTTGTAGCTAAAGTAATATAATCTATATCATTCATATAGTTTATATCCATATAAAGTCCCGTTTGTGCTTGAAAATCTGGATTAATCCACTGTGTCAAGAGATTGGAATTTTCATATCTAAAATTAAAACCATAATGTTCACTATTTATAAGGTTTTCTTCTTGCATATAGTTTCTATTTTCATTAAAGTATCCAGATTTAAAAAATCCTCCAGATGTTGGAGTATCTACAAATCTTAAGATAGAATAGAGACCATATCCACGAGAACTACGTACTTGAGGTGTTAACTCTAAATCCCAAAAATCTTGAGGAGCAACATATATAGGTTGTTGATAGAAAAATCCCTCTTTATCTGAAATCCCTAGAGTAGGAACTAACAAACCTGTACGTCGTTGCGTATCCAATGAATAACCAAAATAGGGAGCATAAAAAATAGGAATATCATAAATATAGAGTGTAGTATTGTAAAGGTCTATCCATTTTGTCTCAGCATTATAATCAGATGAAGAAAACTCCATCTTCCATAAAGGGTTGAGTTGG
>Ga0256826_1001420_pt1 | contig 14865 bp, 17 predicted proteins | sample CV79metaG_FD_185975 | JGI IMG/M metagenome (GOLD analysis project Ga0256826, IMG submission 185975) | Hydrothermal vent microbial communities from East Pacific Rise, Pacific Ocean - CV79 | ecosystem: Environmental > Aquatic > Marine > Hydrothermal vents | place: Pacific Ocean: East Pacific Rise...
CTTGAAGGTAAGGGCTTATAAATGCCGCTTCTTCATTTTTGTGAATCTGAGAGAAGATTGACTCTGTGCCATATTTCTCCTCTTTGAGTGTTTCACTGCTGTGAAAGCTCACATCCACGTTAAGCTTCTCAAAACGGATAAGAACGGTATTTTTAGAATGTGAAATAGGTGTTAAAAAGCGACAGCCAATAGTATGAGATAAGTCCATCCACGGCTTATAACCTCGGTAGATATACTCTTGTTCATCTAGAGTTACAAGAGTCCCTGCATAGATGGAGGTAAAAGTATCAGGGTTTATGACCTCAAACTCTAAAATATCTTTGCTAGAGAGAGTCTCTACTTCTGTTTTTAAAGTTGTGATTATTTCTGACATTGGAGTAGTAAAAAAATTATGCATAAAAGTGTCTTTTTAGAAATTAATGCAATTATTGTTCCAACTTCTATTTTTAACTCCATTTATTAGAGAACTTTCAGTATAATTTATCTACAATAAACAAAAAAAGTTAAACAATGAGAATAGATAAATTTTTAAATTCAGTAAATATTACCAAACGACGTTCAGTGGCACAAGATATGATAAGCAATAAGGTTGTTTTGATTAACAACGTGGTTGCTAAGGCGAGTAAAAATGTAGAGGTTGGAAGCATTGTAACTATCAATTATCTTGAGAGTTCAAAGAAGTATGAAGTGCTTAAAATTCCTACAACTAAATCGACGCCAAAGTCTCTTCAAGATGAGTATATAAAGGAAATTTCATGAACTACGATGAAGCTAAAGTAGCATTTACCTCTCTTTTTAACCATGAGATGAGTGATGCCCAAATGAGAGAATTTTTGGTTGGTATGACTTTAGATGAACATACACCAGTTCATACCATAGCTGCTGCAGCAGAAGTTATGAGAAAAAATGCCATTGCTCTACCAATCTCTGATGAGTTAAGAGAGAAGGCTGTAGATATTGTAGGTACAGGTGGCGATAAGATAGGCTCTTTTAACATCTCTTCCACAACTGCACTTTTAGTGGCATCTTGTGGGTGTAGTGTTGCAAAACATGGGAGTCGTTCAGTTACATCTAAAAGTGGAAGTGCAGATATGTTTGAAGCACTAGGTGTGAGACTTGATTTATCCATGGAGAACTCGGCTAAGCTTTTAGAAGAGTCTGGGTTTACATTTATGTTCGCTCAGAACCATCATCCTGCTATGAAATTTATTATGCCCGTTAGAAAAAGCATACCAGATAAGACAATATTTAATATCTTAGGCCCACTTACAAATCCTGCGGGAGTTAAAAAGTCAATGCTGGGTGTTTTTGACAAAGCTTTTGTCCCAAAAATGTCTGAAGCACTCAAGATTAATGGTGCAACTTCAACACTTGTTGTAAGTTCAGCAGAGGGATTGGATGAAATTAGTATTAGTGATGTTACATATGCTTCACAGCTTCGTGATGGTGTAGTTCGTGAATTTGTTATAGACCCTACTGAGTACGGCATTAAAAAAGTTCCACTTAAGGCTATTGTAGGTGGTGATGCACGAGAAAATGCAAAAATACTACTCGATATATTTGAATCAAATGCGAGTGATGCCCAACGTGATATAGTTCTCATAAATACAGCCGCTTCACTAATGGTTGAGGGGATGGCTCGTGATATGCAAGATGGATTTGAGATAGCAAGAGAAGCTATACAGAACAACAGAGCAAAAAAGAAGCTTCGTCAAATTATAGAGATATCGAATAAATTATGATGACTTATAACCTAAAACTAGACAACCTAATGCCAATAATCTCGAAGTTTGGTAGAAAGATTACCTCTGGTGTAGTTATCCTCAAAGGGGATTTAGCTGCTGGAAAGACAACACTTGTAAAGGCTGTTGTAAAAGCTATGGGAATTGATGATGTAGTCACTTCGCCTACTTTTTCACTCCAACAGTGTTATGGCGAGAATATTTTTCATTACGACATGTATAACCACGGTTTAGAGCATTTTATTTCACTTGGAATGTTAGAAGAGTTAGACAGAGAGGGACTCCACTTTGTAGAGTGGGGAGATGATGAACTACTTCGTATTTTAATCAATGCAGGTATACCAACAGTTGTGATTGAGATAGAAAAAACTTCTGATGATGAGAGAGAGTACAAGGTAGATTATGCACACGCTTAAAGCTGTAGAGTTACAAAAAAGAATCAAAGATTTAGAGATAGTAAAAGGGATGAGTCTAGAAGTTTCATCTGGCGAGGTTGTAGGACTTTTAGGACCAAATGGAGCAGGAAAAACAACTACTTTTTATATGATATGTGGGCTTGTAGAAGCGAGTGGGGGAGAGGTCTTTTTTGATGGAGAGAACATCTCTACTATGCCTCTACACCAACGTGCTATTAAGGGTATAGGCTACCTCCCTCAAGAGGCTTCGATCTTTAAAGATTTAACTGTTGAAGATAACCTGATGGTTGCCGCACAAGTAGGTATAAAGGACAAAAAAAAGCAAGAAGAACGCATTTTAGAACTGCTAGATATGTTTAACATTGAGCCGATTCGCTACCGTAAAGGTATTTCACTCTCTGGTGGGGAGCGTCGTCGTGTTGAGATTGCTCGTGCGCTTGTAAGTGAACCTAAGTTTTTACTTCTTGATGAACCATTCGCAGGGGTTGACCCTATTGCCGTTAAAGATATTCAGACAGTTATAAAACAGCTTGTCTCTTACGACATTGGTGTTCTCATTACGGACCATAATGTCCGTGAGACTCTTGATGTTTGCGATAGAGCTTATGTTATTAAAGCTGGAGAGCTTTTAGCCGAGGGAACTAGTGATGAGATAGGTCAGAATGAAGATGTTCGTAAGCATTATCTTGGTGAGGACTTTAGACTCTAAGGAGTCAGTTAAATATGGGAGCATTAAGACAAACGCAGTCGGTAGAGAACAAACATAAACTCTCTAGTACTCTGCGAAATTGGCTTCCTATTTTACACTCTAGTCTGAGTGACTTAGGCGAGGCTATGGCTCCTTTTGTTGAAGCTAATCCTGTTGTGGAAGTTGAGTCTGGTTACGAAGAAGATTATGAAAAGAAGATTCCTAAAAAAGTTATCTCTCGGGCTGTCAGTAACTCAAGAACTGAGCAAATCGAAGCACTCACCATTCATAAACGTACTCTGCATGAAGTTTTAGATGAACAGCTAGAAGCACCCCTTTTTCCCACTCCAATTTCTCAAGATATTGCACAGTTTGTTGTCGCAAACTTAGATGAAAATGGTTACTACGAAGGAGTTGATGCAGAATTTTGTCAAAAGCACTCTATATCCGAAGATATGTTTGAAAAGACGAGACTCCGTTTTGCCCACGTTGAGCCAGTTGGTATAGGAGCTAGAGACTTGGCTGAGTCTTTTTTATTTCAGCTAGATTCAGCGGAGATAAGCGATAGTGCCTACTCTTTAGCAGTTGAAGTGATTCAAAACATACAAGAGATTCATAGCTACTCAAAGAGAGAACACTTTAGTGAGGTTATGAAAGTAATCTCTACTTTTAAAAACCCACCCTCTATTGAGTACCAAGAGGAGTCAACGCAGATAGTGCCAGACTTGATGATATTTTTTAATGATGAGAATAATATAGAGGTAAAACTTAACGATGCCTACTATCCGACTATACATATTGACACAAACTATGCTGTTGAGCATGAGTTCATAACTCAAAAGATTAAAGAGGCTAAGTCCCTTGTTGATGCACTTGATATGCGAAAAGCAACACTCTACAAAGTAGGGCTTATGATAGTTGAGTATCAGTATGAATTTTTTACAGGTGGGCAGATTATGCCTCTGACACTCAAAACTCTAGCCGATGAGTTTGGACATAATCCTTCAACCATTTCACGAGCGATTGCCAACAAGTATATATCGTGTGACAGAGGTGTTTTAGCGATGAAAGAGTTCTTTACTACTGCGATTGATGATGATGTGAGTAATGCGGCGATTAAAGAGTTCTTAGTTGGTTTAGTAAAACAAGAGAGTCGAGAAAAACCACTGAGCGATATGAAACTTCTTGAGATGATTCAAGAGAAATTTAAAGTAAAAATGGTGCGAAGAACCATCGCAAAGTACAGAAAACAGCTTAATATTGCAGGTTCATCTGAGCGGAAAAAACTCTACCAATTAGGTATATAAAAAGGATATAAAATGGATAGTGAAACAATTTATGGAGCAGTAGGTATTGTAATTTTTGCTACAATTGCTTACTTTACTCTTCGTAAAAATGATATTACTGAAGCACAAACTAAAGAGGCAAAAAGATTTCAAATACTTAATGAATTTAAAGGTGAACTACGCCGAGAGTTAGAAATGCTTGATTCTAAAGAGGCAAAAGCCACTAGAAAAGTTGAGTTACTTAAAAAATTTAGTGATGAACTCTCACAAAATATTTTCTTTGATGAAATCGAGATTAAAGAGATTATTTTAGATATTATCGAAGAGTATTAGAATCTTGTTATATGACTAACTCTTTTATGGAACTATAGATTCCTTTCATAAAACTACTACGTTTACTCTGTAAGGGAAGTGGACGACAAGCTTTCATAACACCGTAACCAAGTCGTGCAAGAAGAATACCATTAGCAACACCTTGTCCTGCAGAAGTTGAAACTTTAGCTGTGAGAGAGTGTCCTGCTATTTCATTGGCATATTCACTTGCTAACTCAACTGCTCCTGCAAAAAATATGTTAAAAGAACCCTGTTTAAGAAGTGAAAGTGTTGTAATGTACCCTGGCTTAAAACCGTAAAGCTCTGCTATATCTTTTGTAAGTAAAAAACTCCTCCAGATAACTATAAGAACATCAATAAGAGCTAATGGAGAGATTGCTGTAGAGATACTCGCTTGAAGGGAGGCTACTCTGATTTTTTCTTGTGCTAGTATATCGATGGAGCTTAGAACTGACTCATCTAAACTTTTATAAACAGTGCTGTACTCATGAGAATTTTTTATGCTCTTTTGTAGAGTAGAAACTTGTTTTCTTACCGATTGATTAGGGTGTACCTCATAGTGTTTAAGTAGTTTTTGTGTTGCAACTATAAGCTCTATATTTGGCTCAGTTTTCTGTTTAATAAAAAAATCTTGTTCCTCTTTAGCATCTTTTAAAAGTTTAATTTGCCGTATACTTTTAAAGCTTATTATGGTTAAACTCAGAGCAAGTATTGTAAGTGCTATGAGGTAAACAGTATCTAGTATAGAGTGACTTAGAAGAAGTTGCTCAATGGTCTCTATGGCATTTAAAATAACTACAACTAAGATAAAAAAAGTTGCAATGAAAAGTAAACCCTTAAGAGAACTCAAAAAATTAAGAGTTTTTTGGAATATACCAATTTTCTTTTGATTCAATAATATTTCATCCTTAAGCTCTACCCCACCTATAGCTTCCTCAACAAATGGTTTGATAGTATTCTCATACTCTTTTTGCTCTTCTACTACTTCACTAAAAGGTTTTGGATTCATAATAAGTCCCCTATAAGTTTCTCTATTACTCTGTCCATATTGATATGTTCCAAGGCTTCATCATCTCCATAGAGTTTTTTAGGAGGTAGGAAATTTTCATAACCATATAAATCTCTGTTCCACTCTTTTTTGTTTGGAAATTTATGAGGCATTTTACCTGCATACAAATCATGAACTTGGGCATCTTTTTCTAGTATGCCTCTTACAAATGCAAGGGATTCTCCATTATGCTCTTTTACAATACTTGTTGTGGATTTTAGTGCTGCAACAAGCTGTGTATCTGTTTTTATATGAGATATATCCATGTCATGTCTTATTTTATCTACCAAATTATCTAAAAGTTTACTAAAATTTGTATGTTGAGATGCTGCAACGTGGTCAGCCTTTGTTGCGACAAAAAGAACATTTTTTATAGAGGGAGTAAGCCATTGTGAAAAGAAATTCTTGTTTTTATGGTCGTATGGCTGAAGCATCTCTTTTATGCCATCTTTCATATCGCTATAACACTCATAACCATTCTGTAGAGCTTCTATGACATCAACGAGTACAACTTGTCTTTCAAAGCCTTTAAAGTGCTCTAAATGAATCTCTTTGACGACTTCTTTAACATACTTTTTATAGTTTGTTTTAAAAATATTCTCTAAAGAGTCTAATCCTTTACCTATAGGAGCAAAATGTAATAGAGGGTCATTGGCTAAATCAGCTGGAAGTACAAACCTACCTGGAGTAAGTTGTGAGTAGTGATTCTTTTTAAGATGAATTAGTAGCTCTTTGTACTGGGTATGGAGTCTCTCTTGAACTTCTTTACCCAGTGTATTCGCCTTGAGTGAGTCAATAGTTTTGAGGTACTCTTTGGCTTTTATATTATCAATACTATTGAGCCAAGCTATAGATTTTCTACTCCACTCTTTGTAACTAAGCTTTAAAAGAGAGAGGTCTAATAACCATTCACCTGGGTAGTCAATAAGCTCTATAGTAAAACTTGAATTAGGCAAAAATGAAAATCGACTTTTACTCTCAAAGTTTAGAAGTATATGTGAGATTTCATCAGTAGAATCTGGCCACCTATGCTCATTTTTTAAAATATCAATAAGGGTATAGTAATCAAATCTTTTTATATTGGACATAGGTGGTTTAATGGTTACCTTAAAAGCCGATTTGGATGCTGTAACAGAGTTGAGTCTGTTTTGGTGTAGTAGTTGGTCTATAAATGAAGTGATAAATAGAGTTTTACCAGCTCTACTAAGACCAGTAATTGCAATTTTAATATTATGAGAGGGAAGTACAATATTAGAAATTTTTTTGAGTCTGTTTCTTATCATTTTTTCCTCGCTTATATTTGTATAGTAGCTATAAATAGTGTGAAAAATGTGTTTTGAAGTAGTTTAGCTTATTCTATAGCCTATTCCGTAGATACTCTCTAGTGTATCATTTGGTAGTTTTTTTCTTATTTTTGATACTAATTTTCTTATATTTTGTGAGTCAATAGTCTCATTTTTATTAGCATAAAAAGCTACTATCTCCTCGTTAGAGTAAATTTTACCAACATTTAAAGTGAGCAGTTCAAGAAAAATAATTTCATATTTAGTAAGGTATATATTTTCATTTGCATTATGTAAAGATTTATTCTCTTTGTTATAAGTAAAATTACTGCCTAACTCTATATGCTGGGCTGGTGTGGTAATAGTATCTTGATTGATGACTTTTGATGCCTTAAGTAGAGCAGTAAGCAACTCTTGGTAATCAAGTGGTTTTTTTATAAATTGATTTATACCTAAATTAATAAGAGGTAGTAAGTATTTTGTTTCATCATGAGCAGAGACAATCATAAGAATCTGTTCTGAATTTATCTGGTATATAGCTTCCGCAAGGGAGACCCCATTCATAATAGGCATTTCAATGTCTGAGAGTACAATATCGAAGTATTTATTGTGTTGTGTATAGTGCTTAAGGTATTTCTCTAAAGCATCTTTTCCATCTATTGCAACTGAGACATTTTTAAAAAAATGTTTTAGAATCTCTTGAGTTTGGATTCTTAATTCATCATGGTCTTCTACAAAAAGGATAGAAAGCTCTTTCGCTTGTTCTTTTAGCTCTTTTGAATTTGACATATTACCTATTCTTTATAGTTTATTATTTTAAATCAGTATATCAGTTATTGATTATTAATTCAATAAAAAGAGATATAATAATGAAAATTATAAAGAGATTTTTATATAATTAGCTTATGAAAGAGTTTTACAAAATAGTGAGTATAAATGAATATTATAGTGAATGGTGAAAATAGAGAGTTTAATGAGGGAAGTAGTGTTGCTGAAGTTTTAACAAAACTCTCTTTAGATGGTAAAGTTATGGCTGCTGCAGTCAATATGGATATAATAAAACAAGATGCTTGGAATAGCTATATCTTAAGTGATGGAGATAAGTTAGAGTTACTAGATTTTGTTGGTGGTGGTTAATTTTTCAATAGCAACAACTGCTACTGCATAATCCCCATCATGTGTAATAGACAGACTTATATCTGAAATATTATAGTTTTCTAAAATATGTTGGGAGAGTGTTATATATGGAGCACCTTTTGCTGTTTTAGCTATAAGTATGTCGTGAAATGAGCATTCACTTCCAATACCTACACCAAGGGCTTTTGAACAAGCTTCTTTAGCCGCCCAAAACCCAGCTGCAGTTTTGTAATTTTTAACAAGTTCTATCTCTGAAGAGGAGAGAAACTTTTTAAGAGCTTTATCTTTAAACTTCTCTATGAAACTATCCATACGAGAGATTTTAATGAGGTCTATTCCTATCATTTATGAACTAGATCTCCTTCTCATTATTTTTATGATTATAGCGTATATAAAACCTCAAGAGAATTAGATTTTAGAAAAAGTTGTCTTGACATCTTAGGGTATTTATAGTTATGCTACATATATTTTTTTAGGAGTAACACATGGGTATAAATAAGATTATGAAATTTTTTATAATTTTGCTATTAGTAGCTACTTTAAATGCAAAAGAGGAGAATTTATCTAATACAGAGATAAATACATACCTATCTAAAATCAGTGATGCAAAGTATTGCGATGATTTTAACAAACTTCCATTTTCTGTACAAACAGATAAAGAGTTTTTATTAAAGTATTTGCATAAATTTCTCTATTTTAGAGGAGGGTTGTGTTTTACTGAAGAGTTACGTGCTGATAAACAGAGTGCAAAATTACTTATTACTCATGGAAGCGATAGATACTTTCAAACAATTTCTAAAAAACTAAAAAATGATCTAGATATTGCTCTTCACTTAGTCGGTGTATCGGGTAGGGGATACGCAGTGTTACCTCAAAAGTTAAAAGAGAACAAGCAAGTATTATTAAAAGCATTAGATCATATGTATAGATGGGAGATAGAATCAGCACTGAAAAATGATATACCAAAAAGTCTTTTAGATGATAAAGAAGTAGCCCTAAAAATTATAAGTAAAAATAATTTTTCTTTAAAATATATGTCAAATAGATTAAAAAAAGACTTAGATGTAGCCATAGCAGCACTGAAGAAAAATGGGTACAATATAAACTATATAGACAAAACTCTTATTTCAAATGAAAAAGTAATTCAAGTTTATCTATCTCAACCAGATGTTTCACTTTTAGAACTTGACCCATCGTTAAAACTGAGTAAAAAAATCATGTATACTTATGCAAAAGCTTCTACAAGTAACTACTGTAATTTACCCGCTAAATTAAAAATGAACAAAATATTGGCCATTGAATCTATATCGAATGATTTTCTTATTGCAGAATGTTTTGAAAAAAGCTTTCTTACAAAGAGAGATTTTGCTATGCAAATGGTTCAAAAACATGGTATGACTCTTCAGTATCTTAGTAAAGATTTCCGCAATGATAAAGAGATAGTAACTAAAGCAATAGAGCAAAATGCTCTGTCATATCTGTATGCTAGTAAACATTTGAGAGATGATAAGCAGTTAACAATAAAAGCAGTCTCTGGTGTAGGGATTTTACTCAAAAATCTTTCTACTGCTCAACAAGCAGATAAAGATATTGTCTTAGCAGCAGTTAGAAGTAACCCATTATCGATTAAATTTGCATCAGATGCACTTAAAAATGATGAAGAAATAGTACTTCAAGCTGTTAAAAAATCTCATTTAGCACTTTTCTTCGCAGGCTATAAGTTACGAAGAGATAAGGCTTTTGCCCATAAAGTTTTAAAAGTAAATGGAATGGCTTTAGGCTTTTTATTTCATACTTTGATGGAAGATAAACAGTTAATCAAAGAGGCTATAAAACAAAACAGAGATGCACTATGTTATAAAAGTATAGATAAATATTGCCAATTAGATGCTACAGATTATATAAAAATAAATCCTTATGGAAATAAGCCTAGTTCTATTTTAGAACATCTTAATGAAAAGTATGACAATCCACCAGAAGTTGATATTAAGCTAGCAGACATAGATGGTGATGGGGAAAAAGATCAAATTACAGTCCTTTTTCAAAAAGTAGATATGAGAAATGCATTTGCATTTGTTGATATTATGGCAACAAGTGGGGATGATATAAGATTTGATGAATCTTTTGTATATACCACTTATAAGACTTCTATTCCTACTAAATTGTGCATAAATATAACTAATTCAGACTGGGGGAATTGGAGTGAAGGTTCCGAAAAATCATATTGTTATGTTAAAAAATATAAAAGTTGGTATTTAAAGTCTGACAAGACCTATAGTCCATATGTTAATAATAATGGTGATGTGGAGTTGGGTAAGTTTGAACACAATACATATGAATACAAAATGAACCAAAGAATTGATGGTGAATGGCTAGCTGAAGAGCTTATATCATTAAATGATTTTTTAAAAAAAGTTAAAGCTAATCCTTATGCTGAAGTAGATATAAAACTGATAAATGCATACTTTAAAAAATCACCACTATCTCAAAAAAATGTATGGAAATATAATAACATTGCCTTTTATTTAAAAGATGGCTCTAGCGATACAAGTATATATATTTTAAAAAAGATTATAAAAATGTTTCCAAAAAGAGCTGTTAGTTACCTCAATTTAGCAGATATACTAATAGAGGTTAATAAAGATGATGCAGTGAAGTATTATGCTACATATGTAAAATTAATGAAAGAAAATGATAAAGAATCAAAAATTCCAAAAAGAGCAAGGATAATGAATGAAATATAGTTCAATATTTATACTTTTGATTATATGTATAAACTCTTTATATGCGAGGTCACCTCTGCATTATGGAGTAATAAAAAATCCAGTTGTAATTGAAAGTATAAGTGCTAAAGAGTTAAAAACAAAAATAAAAAATAATGAAAAGTTGATTTTATTGGATTTAAGAGGAACTAAAACTAATAATTGCATATTAGCATATAAAAACTATTTCATAAAAAATGGTAGAATAAATAATTCTATATATAAATTAATACCAAATTTGGAAGCTGAAATAATAGTTTATTCAAGTTATAGTTTTTTAAATTCAGAAATAGCATTTTTAAATTTACAAAGTATGGGCTATAAAAATATTGAGGTATTAGAGGGTGGAATAGAGTCTTGGATAGAGTTAGATTATCCAATAAAATCTAAAAAGTAGGTTTATAGCCTCTCCCCAATTTCTCAAGGAGATTTGCCTAAATTAGCCTACTGAATGACAAATTCTGTAAAGTAAATTCCTTTAATCTCTCCATCAGCTATCATCGCATTAAGAGTGTCCATAATTTGAGAAGATACTTTAGCTTTACCCTTTTTAGAGTTTATCTCTTCAAGAGTTTTAGAAGTTAAAATTCTAATAATTCTGTCTCTTAAAACAGGTGATTTTGCATCTAGTTCTAGACTTAACTCCTCACCTTCAAGCTCTAAAGACATTGTACATTTAAGGTATCTACGACCTGCATCACTTTTAAGATTTACTGTAAAAGTATCAAGTGGGTACAAGATTCCGATTTCACTAAGTTGACGAGTATCACTCATACTTGAGCTACTACTTCTAGATTTAGAGACACTTTTCTCTTTTGCTTGAGGTGCAGCAGCTTGAACAGCTTCTTCTTCATCACCACCCATTAAAAGTATACCTACAACAGCACCGATCAATATTATAAGTATTAGGACAACAATGATAATTATCATCAGCATATTTGATTTTTTCTCTTTGGGTGCTTCTGTCTCTTCTGTATTCTCTTCTTCTGCCATCGTTTTTCCTTAAAATAATTAATTATGTGTAGTATATCGGTTTTTTTGAAATATTATAAAATATTAATACTCTTATGCTAAATCTTTGAGAGGTAAAAACTCATAGGAGTCAGCATTGTAGTATTCTATCTTCCCTGTCTCTATGTCATAGTACCAGCCATGAATATGTAAGTTACCATCTTCAAATAGTTTTTTTACTGTTGGATATGTGAGGATATTTTCTATCTGCTTTATGACAGATAACTTTTCTGTTAAACGTAGTAAGTCTTCTTGTGGAGCATTTGCACCTAGACTTAAAATTGCTGATTTTTTTGCACTCTCTCCAAGTTCTAGCCATTTCTTTGTGTGTATAAGAGATAGGTCTTCTAAGGGATGATAGAGAGCTTTACAAGCACCACAATGAGTGTGTCCACAAATAATAATCTCTTCAACTTTTAAGACACTTGTTGCATACTCTATGCCAGATGCCGTAGCATGAAAATCTTCATCGGGTTTATAAGGAGGTACAAAGTTTCCAACATTTCGGATGACAAAGAGGTCACCTGGATTTGACTGCACCATAAGGTCTGGAATAACTCTAGAATCAGAACAGCCAATAAAAAGGGCTTTAGGAGATTGTCCACTTGTGACAAGTTTAAGTAGAGATGCTTGATTTTTTTTAAAGTAATTTCTAAATAGTTTGTTTCCTTCGGCATACTCTTCTAAGTTCATTTTTTAATCTCCAAGTGGGTTGATTTAGTTAGATACTTTAATATCTAAAGTTTTAATAATCTCTTCAAATATAGCACCAGATTCACGACAAATATCATCATGATACTCAATTACTAAAACCTCTTTACCGTTTGAAACCTTAGTTGTGTATGTTTCAGGCTTAAGAGCATGTTTCGCAATAACATTGTCTATACAATCACAAACAGATTGTTTCTCTTTATCACATTCGTAAGCTAGTGCTAGTCTTGAAAATCTCTCTTCACTTCTAAATTCTGCGTCAATCATTCTCTACCTTTTAGTATATTATAAAAATATTATACAACTTTTTCTTATAAAAAAAACTTTTTATTGGTTAAATTAGTACCATTCTAAAAGTTTGCTAACTTCATCAACAATAAAAGTTTTCATAGTTGTTTTTTCTAAGGGTTTTTTTGCCAAGAGAACCTTAGAAATATTTTGCATTTTGGCTTCTTTTAGCCTTACATCAAGAGCATATACCTCTCTCACATCTCCAACAAGTGAAACCTCTCCTATAAAAATGGTCTCTTTAGAAATTGCACGGTCTCTAAAGCTACTCAAAATTGCGGCTAGTATGGCTAAGTCTGCCGCTGTTTCAGTGATTTTAATCCCACCCGTAATATTAATAAAAACATCGTAACCAGAGAGCGGAATTTCTAGTTTTCTCTCTAAAAGTGCTAAAAGCATATTGAGACGGTTGTTGTCAAAACCTGTAGCTTGACGTTTGGAGTTTGGGGTATGACTCTCAGATACAAGTGCTTGAACCTCAAGTATAATAGGACGAGAACCCTCCATAATAACGGTAAGTGCAGAACCAGCCTGTGTTGAGTCACGATTAAAAAATCGTGAGGCTATGTCTGTGGCAGAGATTAAACCTTCACTTCGCATCTCAAAAACACCTATCTCACTTGTAGGGCCAAAACGGTTTTTAAACCCACGGAGTATTCTAAGCTCTTGTGAAGAGTCCCCCTCAAAGTAAAGTACCGTATCAACCATGTGTTCAAGAACTCTTGGCCCTGCAATAGAGCCCTCTTTAGTAATATGCCCGATGATAAAAATGGCGATATCTTTCTCTTTGGCAATTCGCATAAGCTCAAAGGTAATTTGACGTACTTGAGTAACCGACCCTGGTGCTGAAGTGATGTTCTCAGAGTATATAGTCTGAATAGAGTCAATAATAATAAACTCATATTCACGATGTTCTAACTCTACTAAGACCTGCTCTAGTCGTATTTCACTTAATAAGTAGAGAGAGTTTTCATTGGACTTAAGGCGATTTGCTCTGAGTTTTATCTGTGAGGTGGACTCTTCCCCCGTGACATAGAGCACATTTTTACCAAGTGAGGCGATGTTAGCACCGACTTTGAGAAGTAGGGTGGACTTTCCAACCCCTGGACTACCACCAATGAGTGTAAGTGAGCCAGGAACAATCCCACCTCCTAAAACACCATCAAGTTCGGGGTCTAGTGAAGAGTATCTATAGACCTCATTCTCTTGTATATCGTTTATACTCAGAGCCTGACTTGCTTTGCTTGTAGTTGATTTTGTCTGTTTGACTACCTCTTGTTGGTGCTCATTGAGCTCTACAAAAGAGTCCCAAGCACCACAGTTGGTACATTTGCCCATCCATTTAGGAGTTGTGAGTCCACAGTGTTGACACTCAAAGAGGATTTTTTTCTTTGCCATAAGTCTGCCTTGTATTTAGTAGACAGATTTTAGCAAGTAAAAGAGAGGAGGCTCATAAATATGACAAATTGACATATTTATTTTGAGTAAACCCACTTACCGTTTTCAAAAAGTATGTAAGTATCTACTGGAGTGTTTTGGTAGTTGACTAAAATTTTAGTGTCAGACTCTTTTTTAAGAAGCACTAGTCGTTCATCTGCTAAAAACTGCGTTAAGACCTTATCTTCATCATTTGGAGTTACTTCGACTGCTGTTGGCTCTACTTTTACAACAGGAGTCTCGACCTTTTCTTCTGCTTTACTCTCTTGAGGAGTCTCCTCTTCATAAAGTGCATCAAGAAGTGAGTCAACAAACTCATACTTATCAAAAATAACTAAATCTTCAGGCTGTTCTCCTGTTCCAACATATAAAATAGGAAGTTCAAGTGCATAAGCTATACTAAATACACTACCACCTTTAGCAGTACCATCAAGTTTTGTAATAATGATGCCATCTATACCTATCATTTCATTAAATGCTTTTGCTTGAGCTATCGCAGAGTTTCCTTGTGTACCATCTATAATGAGTACAGTTCTATGAGGTGCACCTTCATGTGACTTTCCACAGATGCGGTTGATTTTTTTAAGCTCATTTGCGAGATTTGTTTGTGTATGCAATCGTCCCGCTGTGTCGATGATTACATTGTCAAAACCCTTAGATTTTGCAGAGTCTATGGTGTCATAAGCAACAGCTGAAGAATCATGCCCTTGTTTTGAAGCCACT
>Ga0256826_1001421_pt1 | contig 14863 bp, 17 predicted proteins | sample CV79metaG_FD_185975 | JGI IMG/M metagenome (GOLD analysis project Ga0256826, IMG submission 185975) | Hydrothermal vent microbial communities from East Pacific Rise, Pacific Ocean - CV79 | ecosystem: Environmental > Aquatic > Marine > Hydrothermal vents | place: Pacific Ocean: East Pacific Rise...
AATTATTTTTATTTGGAATTTATCTTTATGGAGTTAAGATTAAAGAGATAAGTAAAACTTTAATGATTTGGGTTATGAGTTTTAAGTTTTTACTACTTCCAATTATTACTTTTATTGTTTTGTACTTCATGTACTTAGATACGATGATAAAAGGTATTATTTTTATAGAGCTTCTTATGCCTCTAGCTATTGCAAATGTAAACTTTGCTTCACTTTATGACTGCAAACCAAAGCTTGTAACAGCCTTGGTTTTTATATCTTCTTTTATATTTTTGGGGATTATTTTTATTGGTGTAAAAGTTTTAAATTTTTTATAATCTAAAACTATTTTATTTTTTCTAAAATAGAATCAACTGAGAAACCAAACTTTTCAAAAAGTTGTCCTGCTGGTGCTGATGCTCCAAAACTATCCATTGCAATTACTGTATCTGCAAGACGATACCACTCTAAACCACGAGCAGCTTCTATTGCTACTTTTTTACAGTCTGGTTTGATGATAGAGTCTATATAAGCTTGATCTTGTTCTATGAAAAGGTCATAACATGGAACAGATACAACGTTAACAGGAACACCCTTAGCATTTAGAGCTTCTTTACAAGCAAGTGCTAACTCAACTTCACTTCCTGAAGCCATAAGTGTAATAACTGAATCTTCATCAGATGATAAAAGATACCCACCTTTAGAAGCTTCACCAGATACAGCTTTTGGAAGAATTGCAAGATTTTGTCTTGAACATACAAATGCTGATGGAGATTTACTCATCTCTAAAGCAGTCTTCCAAGCCTCTATATTTTCTGCACCATCTGCTGGACGCCATACATAGAAATTTGGTAAAGCGCGAAACTGTGATAAATGCTCAATAGGTTGATGAGTTGGACCATCTTCACCAACACCAATACTATCATGAGTCCAAATAAAGAATTGCTGAATCCCCGTAAGTGCCGCAATACGAGCCGCTGGTTTTAGGTAATCTGAAAACACAAAAAATGTAGCCGAGAAAGGAAGAAGTGGACCATAAAGAGCCATCGCATTTACAATGGAAGCCATAGCATGTTCGCGGATACCAAAATAAATATTTCTACCCTTTGGATATACACCCATGTCATTTAGGTTTGTTTTATTTGAAGGACTCAAATCAGCCGAACCACCTAAGAAGCTTGGAACTCCTTTAGCAATAGCATTCATAATTTTACCATTAGTACTACGAGTAGCTTCATCTTTTTCAAAACTTGGGTACTCTATGCGTGAAAAATCTGAATTTTGTAATGCTTTAAGAGCTTCATTTTGCTCCATTAAAGGCATAGTTTTTTGAGAGTGAATCCACTCACGCTCAAGTAAATCACCCTCTTCTATTGCACATCTAAATCTAACAAGTACATCTTCATCTACATGAAAAGTTTTAAGAGGATCAAAACCTGCATCTTTTTTTGCTTGAGCGATTACTTCATCCCCTAGTGGCGCACCATGAGAGTGATGAGAACCCTCTAACTTACCAGCACCTTTTGCAATAATTGTATTTGCGATAATAATTGTTGGTTTAGTGTTAGCTTTTGCTTGAGTAAGTGCCGTATCTATCTCATCAAAATTATGACCATCACATTCTAATACATCCCAGCCTTGAGAAAGGAAGCGTTTTGTAATATCTTCAGAAATTGATAAATCAGTAGAACCCTCAATAGTTATACGATTTGAATCATAAATAAGAATAAGATTATCTAGTTTATTATGTCCAGCGATAGAACAAGCTTCATAACTTATACCCTCTTCTAAATCTCCATCACCACATAAACAATAAACATTATGGTCTATTAAAGCTGCAGTTTCAGAATTTACCTGCTCACCAACAAACTTAGAAGCCATTGAAAAACCAACAGCATTTGCGATACCCTGACCTAATGGTCCTGTTGTTATCTCAATACCTTTAGTATGACCATATTCTGGATGACCAGGAGTTAAAGAATCTAACTGACGAAAGTTTTTTAAATCATCAATTTCTAAACCATATCCCCAAAGATAATATAGAGAATATATAAGCCCAGTACCATGACCACCTGAGAAAACAAGTCTATCACGATTTAAAAAGTCTGGATTTTTAGGATTATGATTTAGATGTTCTGATAAAACTACTGCAATATCTGCTAAACCCATTGGCGCACCAGGGTGTCCACTATTTGCCGCTTGAACCATATCTGCTGCTAAAAATCTTATGCTATCTGCCATTTTTTGACGAATTATGTTGCTCATGTTTATTTCCTATGTCTGTTTATGTATTTTATAAGTAATGGTGAAAGATTTATTTTTAATTTTTCATCAAAGTTATTCAACTCATTTTCGAGTTCATCCGCCAATAAATTTGCTTCTCTCATAGACTCATCTAGTCCTATCAAAGTAACAAAGCTATTTTTATCTTCATCATTGCCCGTTAATTTTCCAGCTTCATCTGAACTTTGGGTAACATCCAAGATATCATCTTGTATTTGAAATAATAACCCAAGTTTTATTCCAAAGTCATAAAGCTTGTCACCTAAATCTTCTTTATCTACAATTATTGCACCCATTTTAAGTGAAGCAGCTATAAGTTTAGCCGTTTTATTTGTATGAAGAATTTTGACATCATCAATGCTAAGTGGTTGATTTTCAAAATAACAATCTATCGCTTGACCCAATACCATACCATTTAAGCCACCATTACTAGCCAATTCTTTTATGAGCTTTACTCGTGTATAATCTGAAAATGGTGAATCTGCTAATACTTCAAAAGAGTAAGTATTTAGAGCATCCCCAGCTAAAATAGCTGTAACTTCATCAAACACTACATGAAGAGTAGGTTTTCCACGACGAAGAGGTGAATCATCCATAGCTGGTAGGTCATCATGAATAAGTGAATAAGTATGAAGTAACTCAATAGCATAAGCCACGTGCCTTGCACTATCGAGCATAAGAGGGTTAAAAGAGTTTACAACACCAAGTAAAAGTGCTGGACGAAAACGCTTTCCACCAGCAATAAGCATCTTTTGTAATGCATCCTCATAAGATGGATGAATAGAGTTTGATGTCGGTAAATTATCTAATAAAAATTGCTCAAAGTTTTTCATATGGAATTTTAACTAATTTACACGGATAAAAAACTGAAAGTTATCTCTTTGAAATAACAAATGTGATTCTTTTTTCTCATGAGCTAGTTTTTTTAAAATATCTTGCTCTGTTTTAATCTTTTCACCATCTATTTGAAGTAGTTTATCACCTAAGAGGAGTTGATATTTTTTAGCTTTTTTCTCAATACTTACAATATGTAGAGTTTTATTAAAAGAGAGTCCTAAAAATTCTAAAAAAGTATCGCTTATATATCCACCACCTTGTCTTTTTTGAGAAATTACAGATAAATTTATAGTTTTATTTGCTCTTTTTATCTTAAGTTTATGCTTAGAGCCAACTTTAGCAAAAAGTATCCAACGCATTAAATCTGCTGAATTTTTTACTTTTTTTCCATCATATTTTAAGATACAATCACCAATTTTAAATGGGTTATTATTCATAAAAGGGTTACTTGAATCAACAATTACAAGTTTTTTTTCATCTTTAATTCTAATCCCAATATCAGCATATTCAACTTTTTTAATTTTTAAAAATCTATCTATATACTCTTTTTCAATTATTCCCTCTGGAGTAATTATTCCCTCCAATGCACAACATGAATTTAGTAAAATACTTGGTATAAAAAGTGGTTCATTATATTTTGCAAATTTGTTTAAACCAACTTGATGTTTAGTTATTTTACCCTCTATAACAGTTTTTGTATTTACAGCTGCCGTTCCGAGTGTAAGTTTATTGTTAATTCTAAATGGATATTTGAAATTCTTTTTATCTTCAACTAAATAAAGATTTAAAAATTTATCATATTTTAGAATTTTAGATTTTGGTCTTGTTTTTGAGAAAATTAATCTTTGATTTTTATTTATTGATATTTGAAGTTGTTTGTTATTTATAGAGTCTGAGTGAATAACTTTAAGTTTACAAGACTCAAAGCCACCCTTACAAGCATATAGATTTAGAAGTAAAATATTTAAAGCTATAAATAGCTTAAACATCTATTTTACTCCACCCATACCACCTAGCATTCCCATAGCAGAAGCCTGTTGATTTTGTTGCACCATTTTACTAGCATCATTAACAGCACCCATAAGTAAGATTTGAAGTGAATCTTTATCCGATAAAAGTGAATCATCAATATCTAAATCAATCATTTCACCCTTACCATTTAAAGTAACTTCAACCATACCACCACCACTTTTTACGCAAAAAGTTTTAGACTCTAAATCAGCTTTAAGTTTTTCTGCACTCTCTTGCATACCCTCAAGCATTTTGCTCATATTGGCCATATCAAACATTAGATATTATCCGCTGTGTAGTCTATGTTGTTATCATCATTTAAGATTACAACTCTTGGTTTATAACTCTCTAACTCTTTTTCATCATAAGTTGCATAAGCTACAATAATTACTTTATCACCAGGGTGAACCTTACGAGCAGCTGCACCATTTAGGCAAATATCACGCTTTCCACGCTCTCCCAAAATAATGTAGGTTGTAAAACGTTCACCATTATTTACATTAAGTATTTCAACTTTTTGTCCAACTCTCATCTTTGCAGCTTCTAAAAGCTCTTCATCTATTGTAATTGATCCAACATAGTTTAAGTTAGCATCAGTTACTGTAGCACGATGGATTTTGCTGTACAACATATCTATTAACATAATTATTCCTACCTATTCTTTACATACCCATCTGTTTTTTCATGTCAGCAGGACTTATTGGCTCATCCCACATCTCTGAATCAATTACAAATTCTTCAACTACATTACCGTTCATAATATGCTCATCAACAATACGATCAATTTTATCTTTTGTAAGACCTGCATACATTGTATGACCTGGTTCTACTAACATAACTGGTCCTGAAGAACAACGGTTAAGGCATGAAGTACGAATTGGTTGAACTGTACCCATAATTCCATTTTTCATTAAAGCTGATGCTAAATGTTGAAAAATATCCTGAGTTTGTGGAGTTACACAAGATGGTTTTGGCATTCCTGGAGGAGCTGATTGTTCACACTTAAATATATAATATGCTGGTTGAGGGATTCCCATAAAATTTCCTATTTATTAAATTGGCGAAATTATAGCAAAATTTAACCTATAATAAATTAAGAGAAAACTTTTTTATCTTAATTAAATAAATATTAAACTATTTTGCTACAACTAACTGGTCTTTACCTAGATTTTTTGCTTCATAAAGTGCTTCATCTGCTTTTAAAATCAATCCATCTGGAGAGTCTTTACTTTGTAATTCTCCAAGACCAACACTTACACTAAGACCACCCTCTACAAAATCTGACAATTCTTTATCTTCTCTTATTGAATTTTGTAATTCATCTATCAGTTTTATAGAATTTACTTTAGTTGTATCAATAAGGATTATTGCAAACTCTTCCCCACCCCATCTTACAACTAAATCAGTTTTTCTAAATTTATTTTTCAATATTTGAGCTAAACGAATAAGGACTTTATCGCCAACTAGATGTCCAAGCTTATCATTTACATCTTTAAAGTCATCAATATCAATAAGTGCTAAATGAACACTTTTTATATTTTGTCTTCCATAAAGATTAAATATTTTTTCTATTTCTTCATTAAAACTTCTACGATTTGAAAGCTTTGTTAATGCATCTGAGTTTACCAAGACCTCTAATTGTTTTTGATATATATTTATTATATAAATAATAATATATGCCACAATAAAAGTTATAAACAATGATATAATCATATTTATATAAAAATTGTTCTTTAAATTTTGTAAATAGTTTTTCTTGTTTAACTCTACAAATAGATAAAGTTTTAATTTATCTATATATTTAGTATTTAATAGATACTCTTGACCTTTTTGAGTATATTCATATTGATTGATTTTGTTTTTAAATATATCAGATTTTATATCTTTTAATCCATCTATAAACTCTATATTTCCACGTTTATTTAACTCTTTTGTATAAAGAATAATCTCTCCAGCTTCGTTAACAAAATAAACATCATAACCATATTTAAACTTAAAATCATTTAGCATATCTTCTATATCAAACAACTTTACACCTATCCCTGTTATTGCTATAAAATTATTTGCATAATCTTTAACTTTATAGTTGATAAACATAATCAATGAATTACTAAAATGAGTGTCTATATCTAAATTTACTTGGTATAAATCTTTAGATTTTTTAAAATTAAAAAACCAATCATCTTCATCATTTTTTTCATTTATATTATCTATAAGACCTTTTGAATGATAATAGTTATGAGTTTTATCGGAGACTAAAAATGTTGTAAATACATTATATTTATCTTGAATTTCTTTTAAATAACGCTTTATTTTGAAAATATCTTGCTCACCATTACTAAGCCAATCTTTAACAAAAGTATCGTTTGCCATCAAAGAAGATATGATTAAAGGTTCTATCATTCTTTGTTGAATCTCTGTATATATATTATCTAGTGAAAGTGGAAGAGAAATATTTTTTAACTGCTTTTGAGTAGCTTCTAAATTTACCTTATAATTGTAAATAGAGCTTAAAATAGATACACTAAGTAATAATATAGAAATACTAATAATAATTCTAATTTTTAAGCTCATTTTATTTCTTTATATTTAAAATTTCTCTTACAACTTCTCTATCATCAAAAGGTAGTTTTTCATCATAAATAATTTGTACACTTTCGTCACCTTTACCTAAGATAACTACAACTTCTTCGTCTTCTTGATCATCTAAAGCCATTTGTATAGCTTTTTTACGATTTAGTTCAACTTCTACTATTGACTTATCCTCAATACCACTTAGAATTTCATCTACTATTATTTGAGGATTTTCATTTCTTGGATTATCACTTGTTATATATACTTTTTTGCCAAGACTTGCTGCAACTCTTCCCATCATAGGACGTTTACTTTTATCTCTATCGCCACCAGCTCCAAAAACAACTAAAAGTTCTTTCTCTTTTAAAGCATTAAGTACTTGTTGCATCCCCTCTGGAGTATGTGCAAAATCAACAATTACATTTGGTACTTCACAAACTTGCTCCATTCTACCACTAACACCTGCAAAACCATCTACAACATTTGAAACATCTTCAAGTTTCCCACCAACTAATATGTGAGTAGCTGAAATTGCTGCCATGAGATTGTAAAGGTTAAAAAAGCCATGAAGTGATGCTGTAAAAGGAACTACCTCTTTAAAATGCTGAATTATTCCACTGGTTGCATTGTTTAGAGAATATGCTATGAGTCTATAAGTAGCAGAATTTTCAATCCCATAAGCAAAAGTATTTTTTATATTAAAAGAGGCACGAGGTTCATCTTTATTTATAAGCTTTTTACAATCATCTTGAAAAAAGCTATTTTTAACTGCTATATATTCACCAATAGTTTTATGATAATCTAAATGATCACCAGTAATATTTGTAAGTATTTTAAGTTCAAACTCTAAACCTTCTATACGCTTTTGAGCAATAGCATGAGAGCTTACTTCCATAATAAAAAATTCACATCCAGCTTGTACTGCTTGATATATATGAATGTAGGTATTTAAAACTGATGGTGTCGTTAAAGTTTTTCCCTCAACTACTTCATCATTCATAAAAAAACCACGAGTTCCTTGCATAGCTACTTTTTTATCTAAATCTAATAAAAATGAGTAGATTGCTGAAGCAGTTGTAGTCTTACCATTTGTTCCAGTAATTCCAACTATTTTAATTTTATCAATTCCAAAAAGTTTAGCAACTTCACCTATATTTATAATTGAATGGGCATTATTGTCTTTTGCATTTTGTAAATATTTTTTATTTTGCTCTGTTAAAACAAAAGCTGTTTTTTCATCACACTCAGTAGAATTTTCAGTTATATATTTAAAACTTTGTTCAGGTAGCTCAAGCTTCAATTTTTTTGCCTTTTACAAGTTTTTTAAGTAATTTTCTTAATAATTTATCTGATGGATAAACACTTAAAGCATTTTCTAGATATGTTAAAGCCATCTCTGCGAAATCATGTTCTATTAGATTATCTAAAAAATCTATAAAATCTTCTTTTTTAGTAATAATTACACGCGTTGAGAACATAATATTTTCAAATGTTTCTTTAAAGCTTTCTCCATCATCTATAATACTCTTAAAATCTTTATATAAAATTCCATCTTCAAACTCTAATCTATCACGAAGTGGTTGGGCGAATACTTCACTTAATTTTTCTAAGCTTCCATCCATATTTTGCAAAATATCACTCATAATATTGTTAGCTTCTTCTTTATCATCCTCTTTTAGTATCTCATAATAGTCAAATAAAGCCTCAGCGCCACCCTCCCCACTAAGAGCCATTTCTGAAAGGATTACGCTATTGTAAGCCTCTTTAGAGTTTGGATAGTTTTGTAAAACTTGTGCAAACTTTTCTAGTGCATTTTTAAAATCACTCTTAGAAAAATAATCTTTTGCTTGTGTTAAAATTTTATGTTTAGAAATACTCATTTTATTACCTAATATTTTATAAATTATCTATATCATTTTCCATACCAATTGGTACATTGATAGCTTCTAGTTCTGGATGTATATCCATTTTCAATTGTCTTTCTACTCCATATTTTAAGGTAGTACCACTAGAAGCACAACCAACACAAGCACCTTTAAGTTGTATGTAAACTTTAGAATTCTTAACTGTTAAAAATTGGATATCTCCACCATCAAGTGCTAAAGAAGGACGAACTTTTTCTATAACATTTCTAACTGGTTCAATAAGTTCTTCATCTGTAAATGGAATCATAAAAAAACTTCCTTTTAATATTTATAAATTAATATCTTTCATGTAAGATATGATAATATCGCTTAACAAGTGATAAAAATTATAATTTATTGTTTTAAAGAAAGAATTTCGTTCACATATAATGGTTTTCTCATGCCAACTAAAATATAATCAATATCATCTTTTAAACTTAAAAATCTCAATGCACACTCTTGCATACTTAACGTACAATCATTAAAATATGATTTTAACTGAAATTTTGTACTTTTAAAACATTCAAAAGAAACCATTTTTCTATACTCTTGTAAATACAAATCTATAAAATTTAGCATTGTATCTCTATTTTGTTCATCAACAACTTCTAATGTCTTTTTAAAATGTGGAATAATTTGAGCATAAAGAAAAGAATCATAATCTCCAATCCAACCAAATTTATGTTTACTAACATCAAGTTGTTCCAATAAATTATACAATGGCTTTAACATTTCATTATCGCAAACTTCCATAAGTTCATTAAAATGATGATAGTACTCTTTAGACTCATCATACTCTGCAAGTCTAAATGTTAAATTATCTTTTTGAGCATTTAATGGTCTATTTGCAAGTACTCTTAGTCCATTTTCTTTAGCCCATGAAGCACATTTTAAACCTTCTGTTTCTAGTATGTTTATAGGCAATTGTATTGTGCTAAAGTGATGGTTATCATTTCCAACAATTTTTGAAGCATTATCTGCTAGTGTAATTAAATCTTCAAAAGGTAAAAATTCAGCAGAATTTTGTAATAGAGAAAATGAATTAGAACTAATACCATAAGAATCTATACGACCAGCTTTAACTTCTTCTTCTAAACCAACAAAGGCATCCTCTATTCTTCTGTACATTTCATCAAGCATATCATCTTTATCAACACCTTTTTTTAGTGCTTCATAAAGATAATATTCAGGATTATGAATAAGATAGCAACTAATCTTTTCTCTTTCTAATCTTTTTAGTGTTAAAGTCAGTTGAGAGTGCATAAAAGATTTTGCTATGCAATGGAAACAATCTTGAGTATATTCAACAACATCATCAAACGGCTCTTCTTCATGAAGTTGCATATTTGAACCTTGAATATAGCCATATTTACTAACAATCTCAATATCGTCTATTTTATCTTCATATTCTCTAAATGCTAAAGCAATAGCACGTTCAGCCCCACCATCCATATAGTTTGATGATGTATCAATCATAGTTATTCCAGAATCAATAGCAACTTTAAGTGCTTCAATGTGTTGTGGGTTTAAATCAGTTACGCGGTAAGTTCCAAATGCGAAATTACTCATAATGTCTCACTTTTTGTTTAAGTATTTTAGAATTGGGAATGCAAAACTCTCAAAAACAAAGTTTTTGTAGCTTTAGGGGATTGTAGGGACATTAATGTCCCTGCCACAATAATGGATTACTCCATTATTATGATAAATAGTAATTACACTAATTCAATGAACGCCATTGTCGTAGCATCACCACGACGGATTCTTGTTCTAGTAATTCTAGTATATCCACCAGTACGTTCAACGTACTTAGGAGCAATTTCATTTACTAAAGTTTTTGTAGCTTCTTTTGATTGAAGCGCCGCGAATACTGCTCTGTGAGCATTAGAGTCATTCTTACCAGCAATTGTGATAAGTTTTTCTACGTATGAACGTAGCTCTTTAGCTTTAATAGCAGTAGTTTCAATTTTACCATGTTCAATTAACGAAATACTAAGGTTTTTTAAAAGTGCAGCTCTATGTGCGCTTGTACGACCTAGTTTACGGTATCCATGACGGTGTCTCATAAATTATCCTCTATTTTAAAAAGCTTATGCAGCTTCTATTTTCTTTTTTAGTGCGCTAACAACATCATCAGCGATATCGCCACCAACTTCGTAACCAAACTCTTGAAGTTTTTCTACGATTTCATCATATGATTTTTTACCTAAGTTTTTAACATTTTTAAGATCATTAGTACTCATCAATGCTATTTCACCTACAAGTTTAATACTTGAGCGATCAAGACAGTTAAAACTTCTTGCACTTAAACCTAAGCTATCAATATGTGTAGTTAGTTTTTTAAGATCAGGGCTTTCTTCAACTCTTTCAATAGTTGTTGGAGCTTTTACACTAATCTCTGAGTTAAATACTGCAAGTTGTGCATACATAACTTCTAGTGAATTTCTAAATGCATCTAATGGAGAAACTTGTCCATCTGTTCTGATGTTCATTATTACTCTTTCAAAGTTAGGGTTATCTTCAACAAGTACATTTTCTATCTTGTAAGTAGCACTACGAACAGGAGTAAAATATGCATCAAGTGCGATATAACCATCTTCTAACTCATCATGAGTATCTTCACTAGGAACATAACCAATTCCTTGAGCAATTTTAATGCTAAAGTTAAGAGTTGAATCTTCATTTAAAGTAGCAAGAGGAGCATCCGGAGTTACTACCTCTACTTCATCATTACTTAAATCACCACCCTTTATTATACAAGGACCAGCAAAACTGTAATTGATTTCAGCTTCTTCAACCTCACCCGTCAACTTAAAGCGAATCTCTTTAAGATTTAAGATAAAGTCCGAAATATCTTCAAGCATACCACGCACAGAGTCAAACTCATGCTTAGCACCCTCAATTTTTATAGCGATTGGAGCATATCCAACTGAGCTACTTAATAAAAAACGGCGAAGTGGATGAGCTAAAGAAATAGCATAACCTGTTTCAAACGGGTATGCCATAATATTTGCTTCATTCTCACTAATCTGTTCTACCTCAAATTCTTGAGGAGCAAGTGGAGTAGTTTTAATTTTCTTCATTCTCTAACGCCTTTTATTAATTATTATTTCGAGTAAAGTTCAACGATTAAACGCTCTTCAACTGGTATAACAACTTCTTCACGCTCAGGTAAACGAGTATAGATTCCAAATACTTTTTCAGCATCTGTATCAACCCATGGAGCTAAACCAGTTTGGTTTGTTAATTCCATTGCACGAACAATTTGTACATTTGTTTTACTTGATTCACGAACTTCAATTTTTTGACCAACTTTAACACGGTATGAAGGAATATCAAGTTTTTTACCATCAACTAAAATGTGACCATGAGTCACTAATTGACGAGCAAAACGACGAGTTGAAGCAAAACCCATACGATAAACTACATTATCAAGTCTTGATTCAATTAAAGTAATAAGATTTGTACCTGTATTACCATCTCTTCTTTTTGCTTCAACGAATAATGCACGGAATTGTTTTTCAGAAACACCATACATGAATTTCGCTTTTTGTTTTTCGTTAAGTTGTAAACCATATTCAGAAACTTTCTTACGTCTTTGACCATGTTGACCAGGACCGTAAGGTCTTTTTTCTAATGCAGATTTACCTGCTAAACGACGCTCACCTTTAAGGTTAAGGCTTACACCAAATCTTCTTTCGATTTTTTCTACTGGACCTCTATATCTTGCCATCAGTAATCTCCTTAAACTCTACGACGCTTAGGTGCGCGACAACCGTTGTGTGGTAATGGTGTAACATCTTTCATAAATGTAACACTAATTCCCTCAATTGCTCCAACTGCTTTAACAGCAGTCTCACGACCTGAACCTGGACCTTGAACTTTAATACCAAGTTGTTTAATACCATGTACTTGTGCTTTAGCAACTGCATCTTCAACAGCAGCTTGTGCAGCAAATGGAGTAGATTTTTTAGAACCTTTAAATCCTAAAGAACCAGCAGAACTCCAAGCAATCATGTTACCCATCTCATCTGTAATTGTTACAAGTGTATTATTAAATGATGCAGCAATGTGGCAGATACCACGTGCAATATTCTTTTTTACTACTTTTTTTCTAACAGCTTTTCTTTTTGCCATAATCTAATTCCTTATGCTGCGCCGACAGTTTTACGTTTACCCTTACGAGTACGCGCATTTGTCTTAGTTTTTTGACCACGACATGGAAGACCACGACGGTGACGAAGACCACGATATGAACCAATGTCCATAAGTGCCTTAATATCCATAGCTACTTTTTTACGTAAATCACCTTCAACCATATGGTTTGCACGGATTTCCGCAGTAATTGCAGCTACATCTTCTTGAGAAAGTTCAAAAACTCTCTTATTATAGTCTATACCAGTCGCGTCTAAAATTAGACGAGAAGCGTGTAAACCAATCCCATAGATATACGTTAAACCGTACTCTACTCTTTTTTTCTTAGGTAAATCAACACCAGAAATACGAGCCATGGTTATCCTTGTCTCTGTTTATGTTTTTTAACTTTGCAGATTACTCTTACAATGCCTTTTCTTTTGACAACTTTACAGTCATCACACATCTTCTTTACTGAAGCTCTTACTTTCATAGTAAGTCCTTGTATATTTGTCTTTGCTGCCACAGGTCACTAAAAATAATTAGTTCACCAATACTTTTATCTATATAAAAAGATATATGGATAAAAATACTCTTTTGTTTTGTTAAAACAGCAAAGCGGACGCGTATTGTACCCAAAGAAATGTAAAACTTTTATTAAGGCTTAATATTATTTGAGTTATGATGTTCTAAATACTTAAAATATTAAGGGAATTAGATGGCTATTAGTATTGAAACTGCACTTGAACTAATTTATAAAAATACTCCAATAAAAAATTTAAAAATTCTACCTATAGAATCTGTTTTAGATATGGTACTTGCTCAAGATATCATAGCCAAACATAATTTACCACCTTATGACAATTCAGCAATGGATGGTTATGCTGTAAAGATAAATGATACTGGGAAAAGTGTAAAGGTATCTCATACTATTTTTGCAGGTGACAACTCACAAGAAAAGTTAGAGAATGGTTTTGCTATTAAAATTATGACTGGGGCAAAAATTCCATTTGGTACAGAGTGCATTGTTCCAATTGAAGATGTAAGTTTAGAAAGTTCTCCTGAATCTAAAACTAAAACTAATGACAAAACATATAATATTACTCTTCCCAATAATCTAGAACTAAATAAACATATCCGTCTTTGTGGTGAAGATATAAAAAGTGAAACTACACTTTTAAAAATAGGTCAAAAACTTCATGCACACCACATCACACTTTTAGCATCTCAAGGTATTAGCCATATAAAAGTTTATAAAAAACCAAAAATAGCTATTTTCGCATCTGGAAATGAGCTAAAAATGCATTTTGAAAACGTTGAATCATATCAACTTTATAACACTAATACTCCAACTTTTTATGCTCGAGCAAAAGAGCTTGGCTGTGAAGTTGAGTTTATTGGAACAGCTCATGATACTTTAGAAGATATTCATGAGCATATAAAATCAGCACTAGATTGTGATTTAATTATAACAAGTGGTGGTGTTAGCGTTGGTGATGCTGATTTTACAAAAGAAGCTTTTGGAGCTTTTGGTTATGAAATATTTTTTGATAAAATTGAGATAAAACCAGGTAAACCTACAACTTTTGGTAAAATTGGCTCTACATGTATACTAAATTTACCAGGAAATCCACTAGCTGCTGCACTAAACTTTGAGCTATTTGGACAAAGTATCATCCTAGCTTTAAGTGGAGCTACAAATAAGTACTTAAATACTATAACAACAAAAATGGCAAATGATTATAAACTAAAACAGGGAAGAAGAACTTTAGTTCCAGGATTCTTTGATGGAGATTCTTTTTCAGCATACAAAAAGTTTGCACCAGGGATGGTAAGCCCACTAGCAGAATCAAATACGTATATAATTATAGATGAAAACTGTGGTTTTATAGGAAAAAATACTGAAGTTAAAATCTTACCAACAAGATTCACTTTTACTTCTAATAAAAGTACAAATCTTATTAGTCAATAAACTTCATTTTAAACATCACTAGGGTTAGTAAAACTATACCCTATTTTCATTTTCTCAAAAAGTTCACTATCTTGCCAATCATTTCTTACTTCATCTGAAAAAATTATATCTTCTAAATTTATAATACCCATATTTTTTGAATAAGCATCTTCACTAAAACATTGAGCATATC
>Ga0256826_1001422_pt1 | contig 14861 bp, 18 predicted proteins | sample CV79metaG_FD_185975 | JGI IMG/M metagenome (GOLD analysis project Ga0256826, IMG submission 185975) | Hydrothermal vent microbial communities from East Pacific Rise, Pacific Ocean - CV79 | ecosystem: Environmental > Aquatic > Marine > Hydrothermal vents | place: Pacific Ocean: East Pacific Rise...
AAAAATACAACAGCTGAGCTAAGTAGCAATATTGGACTTATGTCTAACATTTAATTCTCCATATTAATTTTTACAGTTTAGAAATCTAGGCATAAAAATGCCTAGACAAACTTGTCCTGATTATATCTAAAAAAAATTTTAATGTAGATTAAGTCTGTACAATTATGAGAAGTATTTTAGTATTTTTTCTATATCATCTTGTGATTTAATTGATATATTAAAACTTTTATCAGTAATTTTAACATTTAAGTTATTTTGCTTTAATTCTTTAGCTATATTTTTTAGATTATTAAAGTCTAATTTTAAATTACTAGTTAATTTTTCACTAACATTATTAGATATTGAATGCATCTCTTTTAAAAGTTTTTCAGTTTCTCGTACACTTAGTTTTTGACCTATTATTGTATCTATTACTTTTTTTTGTGTTTGTTCGTCTAATGAAACAATAATTTTCGCATGACCTAATGTTATTTTATCACTTGAAACCATTTGCTGTGCATATACGCTAAGATTTAATAGTCTTAAAATATTTGTAATAGACGACCTACTTTTATGTACCATATTTGCTAATTCATCGTGTGTTATTGAATATTCATTTATTAATGAAGCATAAGAATATGCAATTTCAAGAATATTTAGATCATCTCTTTGAATATTTTCAATTAGTGCATATTCTCTTAATTTATCATCATTTATATCTAATATAACAGCTTTTATTTTTGTTAGCTTTGCTAATTTCGATGCTCGTAATCGTCTTTCACCAGCCACTAAAATATATTCATCGTTATTTTTTGTTACAACTATTGGTTGTAGTAATCCATGCGATATAATTGACTTAGATAATTCTTCAAGTTTTTCTTGATTGAAAATCTTTCTAGGTTGATACGGGTTTGTTTTTATTTTTGATATTAATAATTCATTTTCGACTTGTGACTTTCCAATATTATCATCATATGCAGATTCTATTTCGCCTAAAAGTTCACCTAATCCTCTTCCTAATGCCATAATTTATCCTTTAACTTAAAATAGAATCTGCTAGATTATTATATGCTTTAGTACCAATTGCATTTGCATCATATAACATAATAGGCTTACCAAAACTTGGACTTTCTGCTAATTTAACATTTCTTGGTATTACCACATAATTAGAATTGCTAGTTCTAAAAAGTTTTGATTCAAAATGTTTTGCTAAATCTGCAAAAACTTGCTTTGCAAGATTATTTTGACCACTATACATTGTAGGCAGAAAACCTTTTATTTCTAATCCTCTATTTATAGTTTGTTTAACTAGTTTAATTGTATTTAAAAGTTGTGCTAATCCTTCAAGTGCAAAAAACTCACATTGAATAGGAATAATAACAGAATTTGAAGCACTAAGTGTGTTAATTGTAATCGGTCCTAATGCTGGAGGGGAATCAATTAATATATAGTCATAATTATTTTTAACTGTATCAATGCTTCTTTTTAATACTAATTCTCTATCTTCTTTATTTTTATAAAATTCTTTTTCAATACCAACAAGTCCAATATTTGATGGTGCAATTTTTAAATTATCAATATCGGTATTTAATATTATTTCTTCTAAACTTTTTGTACCTAGCATAACATGGTAAATATTATATTCATAGGTATCTCTATGATAACCCAATGATGTTGTGGCATTAGCTTGGGGATCAGCATCTATTAACAATACTCTTTTCCCTTTTAATGCCAGTGCAGCACTTAAATTTACAGCAGTTGTTGTTTTACCAACTCCACCTTTTTGATTTGCAATTGCTATTATTTCAGTCATCTTAAGCTATACACCTTTTTATTATTTATATTTAAAGAACCATCGTCATTTAAAATCGCATTTTCTAATGATATTTTTATATTATTTATATTAGTATAAAATAATTTATTATGATGGAATTCTAGCTTATATTTACTAAATATTTGCTTCCATGAAACATAATCTTCAAGCTTCTTAAAATATTCTTTTAATAATAATTCTTTGTTTATATCTATATCAAGTTTACCATCAAAAGAAGAAGTTTTATTTAGATTTAATCCTATCCCACAAATTAATCTTTTATTAGTTTTATTAGTTATAAGACCACCAATTTTATTTTTATCAATATAAAAATCATTTGGCCACTTTAATATAATATTTGAACCAAAATTTTGTAACAACTCTTTTAGTATATAAGAAAAATATATAGAACTTGACTGTAAAGGTAAATCAGATGGCAATTTTTCCAATAAAATAGAAAATGAAAAGAATAAATTTCCATTTTTCCCTTCCCATTTATTATTTTGACTACCTAGTCCTGCCGTTTGATTGTAGGTATAGAAACAAACATCATTAATTTCTGCATTATTTTTTATATATTCTTTTATGTAAGTCTGTGTAGAATCTACTTCTTTTAAATATTTTAATGTCATGTTCGTATTGTATCAAATATATTCTATGTTTGGTTTTATTTAGCAATATATACTAAGAAATTAGATTAAGACTAAATTTATCTTATTTAACTAAAATGCTAGTAACAAAACAAAAAGGATATTAAATGGCAACAGTAACATTTAAACAAGATACAGTATGTAATCTTTCAGGAAACGAAATCAATGTAGGTGATTCAGCACCAGTAGTAACAGTAGTAAACTGTAACCCTATGCTTCAAAATGAAACAGTTGGTGGAGCTCAAGATAACGTTCAACTAGTTGTAGTTGTACCTTCATTAGATACACCAGTATGTGATGCAGAAACTAGAAAATTCAACACTGAAGCTGCCGCTTTAGAAGGTGTTACAGTAACTACTGTATCTATGGATTTACCATTTGCAGCAGCTAAATTTTGTTCAACAGCTGGTATTGAAAACTTAAAAGTATGTTCAGATTTCAGAAACAAAGATTTCTCAAATGCATACGGTATGTTATTAGCAGATGGTCCTTTAGCTGGTGTTACTGCTAGATGTATCTTTGTAATTAACAAAGATGGTAACGTTTGTTATAAAGAACTAGTTTCTGAAATAACTGCAGAACCAGATTATGCAGCAGCTATCGAAGCAGCTAAATCAGTAGCATAATAATTTAATTTATAATAAATTAAATTAAAAGGGAGTAAGTATATACTTACTCCCTTTTTTAATGCCTTATTTAATAATATTTGCTATAATCATGTTATGAAACTAACTAATAATACAGAACTTCTTCCTAATAAAAATATTGCAGGTGTTATTTTAAAACCAAATGCAAAACATTTAGAAGATACTTACTTACAAATAAAAAAAATATTCAATAAATATAATATTCAAATTCAACTAGAGAAAAATTCGGCAACCATGATAAACCAAAAGAATGGTATAAACTTTGATGAATTATGTAAAAGCAGCGACTTTTTAGTAACCATTGGTGGAGATGGGACATTAATATCAGTTTCAAGAAGAAGTTATCCATATAATATTGCTGTTCTTGGAATTAATCTAGGTACACTAGGATTTTTGACTACTATTTTACCTGAAGAATTAGATGAATTTTTAAATGATTTTACAAATGATAATTATAAAATTGATAGAAGAATGATGATTAAAGCTAATATAGGTCTAAATGAATCAGTACTATTTAATGATATTGTAATAAGAGGAAAGTCACTTGCGCATATGATAAATCTTGAAGGTTTTATTGATGGTAAGAAATTTAATTCATATTATGGAGATGGGTTAGTAATATCAACACCAACTGGTTCTACTGCATATAATCTTAGTGCAGGAGGTCCTGTTGTATATCCCCTTACTGAAGCTTTTATCGTAACACCAATTTGTGCTCATTCATTAACACAAAGACCACTAATTTTACCTGCAAATTTTGAACTAGAAATTTCGACTCCTGATATGCAAGGAGCAGTTGTAATAATAGATGGCCAAGACATGTATGAACTAAAGCAAAATCAATCAATAAAAATTGCAATTGCAAAAAATAATGCAAATTTAATACGAACTAAAAATAGAGATTATTTTAAAGTATTAGATGAAAAACTAAATTGGGGAAATTAGATGATTAGTAGATATTATCTTGAAGATTATTTATCATTTAAAAATGTAAATGTAGAATTTAAAAATGGTTTAATAATATTTTCTGGACCTAGTGGTGCTGGAAAATCAATATTTATGAATTCACTGTTAAATTTATTTGCTAAAGCTCAAACGAGTTCTAAAATTAGTGAAATAACACTTGAAAACTCAAATATACAAAATGAATTATTTAATCTAACAGTTGATGATGATATTGTAATAAAACAAATCACAAATTCTAAAACTAGATATTTTATAAATAACCAAACTATTGCAAAAAAACAACTAGAAGAATTTACAAAACCGTTCTTTAAGCATCTACATCTAAAAGACACTAGTGATTTTGATTCAAATAATATTTTAGATTTCTTAGATTTTTTATCTTCAAAAAATAATAAAAAATTCAAATCAATATTTGATGAATTTAAAGAATCATTTAATACTTTAAAATCTTATAAAGAAAAACTAAAAACTATAGAAAAAGATGAAAAAAATATTGAAGATATAAAAGAATTAGCCATAATTCAGATTAAAAAAATTGAAGATATAAATCCATTTGATGGGGAATATGAAGAATTAAAAGATATTAAAATAATGATGAGTAAAAAAGAAAAAATTGAAGAATCAATTTCAATAGCAAAAACATTCTTAGATAACACTCATCAAATATCAAAAGCTCTTGAAATACTAAATATTGATTCTTCATTTTTTGATGATACAATAACTGATGTAAATGCTCATTTTGATAATTTTTATGATAAGTTATTAAATTATGATGATATGGATATTGAAGAAACACTTGATAAAATAGAAAATCTTTCTTGGCTAATAAAAAAATATGGAAGTATTAATGATGCATTAGAATTTAAAGATAAAAAGAAAAAAGAATTAGACTTATATGAAAACATATCATTTGAAAAAGAAATTTTATATAAAAAAATAAAAGAACTTGATGAAAAAATACAAAAAGATGCAATTACAATAAGTACATATAGAAAAGAAAGTTTAGAGATACTAAAAAAAGATATAAATTATTATTTAAAATACTTATATTTAGATAATCTTAGTATTAAAATATTAACTAAACCATTGGACTATTCAGGAACTGATGAAATTTATTTCGAACTAAATAATATTGCTCTTAAAAAAATAAGTTCAGGGGAATTTAATCGTCTGAGGCTTGCGCTACTAACATCACGAAGTATTCATGAAATAAATTCAAAAGGTATCTTATTTCTTGATGAAATTGATGCAAATTTAAGTGGTAAAGAGAGTCAATCTATTGCAAAAGTATTAAGTGTACTTAGTAAAAACTACCAAATATTTGCAATATCTCATCAACCACAGTTAAGTGCTACAGCAAATCAGCACTTTTTAATATATAAAGAAAATAATAACTCATACATAAAAGAATTATCAAAAGAAGAAAAAATAAATGAGATAAGTAGAATGATAAGTGGTGAAAATATAACGGAAGAAGCAAAAGAATTTGCAAAAAAACTAATAAATAATTAAAGGACAAAAATTGAGAATATTAAGTGGAATACAACCAAGCGGAACTATTCATATTGGTAACTATTTTGGTATGATAAAAAAAATGATTGAAAGCCAAAATGATGGAGAACTATTTGCTTTTATAGCATCATATCACGCTTTAACATCAGTAAAAGATAAAGAATTTTTACAAAAAAATATCTTTGAAGCAGCTGTTAATTTTCTAGCTCTTGGTATGGATGTAGAAAAATCTACATTCTGGGTACAAAGCGATGTTCCTGAGGTATTAGAGCTATATTGGATATTATCAAATCATACACCAATGGGATTGTTAGAACGAGCTCATAGTTATAAAGATAAAACTGCTAAAGGTATTGCATCAAATCATGGTTTATTTTCATATCCTGTACTTATGGCTGCAGATATACTTCTTTTTGATAGTAATATAGTTCCAGTAGGAAAAGATCAGATACAACATGTAGAAATGGCTAGGGATATTGCTAACACATTTAATAATACTTATGGTGATATACTTACTATGCCATTATCTAAAATAGATGAAACTGTTCAAAGTGTACCTGGTACTGATGGTGCTAAAATGTCCAAATCTTATGGTAATACTATCGATATGTTTGGAAATAAAAAATCAATTAAAAAACAAGTAATGAAAATAGTAACTGATAGTAGAGAACTTGAAGAGAGCAAAGAATGGAATAATTGTAATGTATATACATTGTGCAAGCTATTTATGAATGACAATGAATTAAAAGAACTTCAAAAAAGATATGAAACACCGGGTGAAGGTTATGGTCATTTCAAATTAACACTTTTAGAAAAAATTACTCAACATTTTGAACCTTACAATAAAAGAAGAGAAGAATTATTAAATAATCCAAATGAAGTAAAAAGACTACTAGAAATTGGTGCTAATAAAGCTAAAAAAATTGCTAAAGAAAAAATGAAGATTATAAGAGATGCCGTAGGGTTAAATTACTAAAGTAAATAGTCAAAAGACTATTTATTTTATTGTAGAAATTTCTTTATATTTTTATTTTGATTTAATTCTGTTGATATTGCTTGTTTGTGTTCTTTTAAAAAATTAATATTTTTATAAAAAAGTTCACTAAATATTTTTAATTCTTTATTTTCTAAGTCAAGAGTTGATAAAAAATTATCACTCATATATTCAGCAGTCCAAAGTTGTAAAGAATATGCTTTGTCATATGAATCTAATGAATCTATATAATTAAGCTTATTAAGAGCTTCTAAAGACCAGTTTCTTCTTTCCATGCTTCAGTTAACCCTTTTACTACTTTAGATACTTGATCTATTGATATTAAGTTATTATCAATACCTGCACTAAATAATGTTTCTATTTGATATAAATATAAACCATCTAAATAGTATGCAACATCTCCACCATCAAAATCAAGTATATTTCTAAGTTCATCAAATATTGCTATTGACTTATTAATATATGTAAACTTTTCTTCTATATTATCATTTTCTATTGCATCTTTTACAAATGATAAATATTTTGTAAGTCCTTCATATAATTTTAATATTAACATGTAAGGATCTTCAGTTACAGCTGCTTGTTTATTATATATATCTATTCCCATTTTGTCTCCATTATTTTTTTAAAAACAAAACATTTTATAATAAACTAGCTTAAATATTTGTTTATCCTGCCACTGATTGTTCTATCATCATTTTCATTCCACCAAATGAGTTTTCCATTTGAGTAATCATTGCCGTGTAAGATGCAAATTGTAATGACATTTGAGTATATTTCTCATCTAATGTTTCTTGTGCTGTTTTCTTATCTTCTTCTAATTCTAGTTTTTTATTTGTCATAGATTCACCATACTTGCTCATCAAACCATCAAAACCATCAAGACCGTCTAAATACTCTTTTAGGTATGTCCCTATACCAGGCTTTTCTGCAACACCAATAAACATTGCTTTTATTTCATCTATGTTATTAGTAAGTGCTTCGCCTAGTTTTTCATCATCTATTGTCATCATTCCAGATTTATCTAAACTAAAACCATAATTAAATATATTTAGATCATCACCAGGACCATAAGATTGAAATAATGAATTTTTTATTGAGTTCATTATAAGTTTTAATGTGCCAGTATCACTAATATCTGAATCAGCTGCATATAATTCTTCATCTACCATTGTAAGAAGTTCATTATATTTCGTAGCTATATCTTTGATACCTGGTAAAATTGCAGAATTATCTTGTTGAATAGATATAGAAGATGTACCTGTTTCTATAGCTGTCATTTTTAAATTACCTTGTATTGTAATAGTATTTGAAGAAACATTATAATCTACTCCATCAACCTTGGCTTCCATATTTTGAGCTGTTAATGTATGATTATCTGCATCATTAAACCCTAAATCTAAACCACTCATAGTTAATAAATTTTCTTCTCCTGTTTGAGTACTCTTAATTACTAATTTATAAGCATTGTCTCCTACTTGTTCAACTGAAGCCGTTAATTTATCATTTTTATTAACTTCTTCTGCTAATTCTTCATATGATAAACCATTTGTTGTAAAATCATACTGTGTACCAGAAATACTAATTGACAATTCTCCATCTGGTACAATAGCATCTTTATTTACGTTATTACCACCAGCATCTTTAAGCACGTTACTTTGGTAAACATCTTTTTGTGCTAGTTTAGCGATTTCAACAGTATTTGTACCAGGTAATAACCCACCCACATCCACAGCATCAAAAAGTGCTGAAGTTCCATTAGTGGAAGCAGTAACTTGTTCAAATGCATTTGCTCCAGATTTATATAAATCAAATTTATTAACTGCACTCAGTAATTCATTTATCTTTACATTTATTTCATCTATTTTTTCTAGTTCTTTATCCCAGTCTTCAAGCTTGGTATCAAATACTTCTACCTTAGCTTTACCTTCTGTTTTTTTTAATTTATCAATAAGTTCTTGACTTAATCCATTTGAACCTGAACTTCCTAGTCCTAATATACCTTCTGCCATAATATCCTCCTTATTCTAATATTAAGTATTATCTTCTCATTCCAAGAATTGTTGCTAGCATCTCATCTACTATTGTAATAAGTTTAGCATTTGCTTCATATGCTGATTGAAATTTAATTAAATTAATCATTTCATCATCTTTATTAACTTTTACTAATTTGTCATAATTTAATTGTAATGATTTAGTAACTGCATTTTGTGTTTGATGTAAGTAATCAACATTTTCTTTATCTGAAGATATTTCAACTCTTAATCGTTCATAAAACCTTGTAAAAGACGTTGTATCTGTACCATTTCTATCTATATTAATTTTTTCATTCCATTGCATGGTAGCTAAGTAGTCTAAATCTTCTTGTGTTAAATTACCAATTGCAGATTTATTAAATTTTAATGTTTCAACTGATGCTCCATCAAATAAACTAATATTTTTTATATTAGCTTTTTCATGATGCAATAATGATTTTTCTTCACCTGATACATATACTCCATCATCTAATTCAATATAGCTATCTGTAAAATCACTTAATGCTTTTGCAAAATCATCTAACATACTTTTGTACTTTGTAAATTTATTATCACTACTAGTTGTATCGATATTATCAATAAGAGATTTAACTTTTCCTGCTTTTATATTTAATTCAGAATCAAATATTTCAAAATGAATGTCATTATTCGCATCTTTACTTTTAATATCATTTTTTAAGCTTAAATTTGATATTTGGTTACCATCTGCATCAAGTTTATCATCATCATTTACTATAAACCTACCCTCGAACTTACCGTCAATTCCTGGTTTTGTTGATTCTATTATTAAAAAATGATCCACGTTTGTAGGATTTAATGCTATTTTATTTCCATTTGCATCTAAATGATATTGTCCATTAAACGCATGTATTTTTGAATTTAATCTTGGGTCATTATTTATTTTATATGTCATAGCTTGTACAATATTATCTTTATCTACTACTTGTCCATCAATTGTTTCACCTGCTGTTACAGTTAAACTAGTTTCTTTGTCAAAGTAATATGTTAATGTATCTGCAACTCCAGCATCATCCCAAATTGTTTTATCAATTAATGTACTTTCATTATTTAAGTTGGCATAAATATCTTTTTGTGCAATATCATCATGAACTACACTTAAATCATGAATATTAGTATTGTACCTAATAGCAGTAATATCACCGATGCTCATAACATAGTCATCTTCTCTATTAATATCAACTTGAACATATTGAGCAATTTTACTCTCTAATAAATCTCTTTCGTCCATTAAAGCATTTGGAGTTGAATTATCACTATCTATTACTTTTTGATTTACAATTCCAATATCTCTTAAAAGTCCATTTATCTCATATACACTATCACTTAGTGTATGGTTAACAACTGTTTCTTTTGCTTGTATATCTTCATATATTGTTTTTAAATCATCTACTAATATTTGACCTGAATTTGCTACATTACTTTTATATATTGCATTATATGGGCTAGCTCTTAAATCTTCTATTGATTGGAAATATTTATTCAAATCACTTGATAATCCACTATCATCAGTTTCGAAGAATATAGCCTCAATGTCAGCTAGCATATTTGATAATTCTGTATGCTGTATATCTTTACTTTGTTCTTTTACCAAATTATCATAAACATACATATTTGTAATTCTATTTACATTTTGAACTTGTGCGCCTCGTCCTGTAAGTCTTGAATCACTATGATCCATCTCTTTTACATCAACCACTCGTTTTTTATAACCTACTGTATTCTCATTTGTAATGTTATTCATTACATTTTCAACTTGAGCTTGAGCTACAGCTAATCCTGATTGTGCTACATTTAAACTATTTAACATGAGAATACTCCTTATCTAGTATTATATTATACATTTCTTAATATAAGTTTAATATAATTTATTAAAATGGCCATATCATTTCAATAAATTTTGTTCCCCATGATTTACTTAAACTATCATTTTCTTGTCCATCTTTTTTATATAATATTTTTAAATTTGCAATTTGTGATGATAATACAGTATTCGTGGGACTTATATCATATGGTCTTATAATTCCTGATATTGAAATTTTTTGTTTTTGTTCATTAATCAGTAATTCTTTAGTACCTTTTATGAAATAATTACCATTTTGATATATTTGGCTTATTACAACGGAAACTACTGTTACAAATTTTTCATCAACCTTCGATGAGCTAGCTCCTTTAAATGAATTACTAGATGTTGAATTAAATCCAATTCCAATTGAGCTATTTATTCTTGCAATTCTTGATGCAACTCCAGCTGTTGGGGTAACTCCACTAATAGGTGCTAAAATTCCTCCACCTAAAGAAGATGTATTTGTTTTACTTAAATCTCGAGAGTTTTTAGAATTATTTTTTAAAGATTCCTCTATATTAACCTGAAGAATATCTCCAATTTGTAAATCTTTTTTATCTGCGAATAAAGATGTTCCTTGCTGAGAATAAAGACTACCCTTAAAGTTTTTTCTTGGTTCATGTTGTTGTAATTTTATTTGTTCTTTTGGTTTCTCATCTAAATCAATAGATATACTTTTCTTTGAAGAACAAGCATTAAATAAAACTAATAATATTAAAATACTTATACTATGCTTCATATCTACTCTCCACTATAAATTTTAACTCTATTGCTATTTTAATATTTTCAGGCGTACTTTTAACAAGTGCCATTACACCATATCTTATAAATAATGGTTCTACATTTGTATCGTAATCGCAAATTAAAATAAGTCTATTTTTTATTATTTTTATAGATTGAATATGTTCTTGTCCTATTAAATCCACAATTTGTTCTGCTTCTTTATATATTATTCTTGAAACTTTTTGTTTTGTTCTTTTATTATTTTTTATTATTTCATTTTTAACAAAAAGTTCATTTTCAAGTTTTTTATTTTCTTGATAAAATCTATCACTCATATGTTCATAGTAAAAGAAAAACATAACAACCAAAAATGTCATAGCTAATATTTTTCTAATTATAGTTTTATAACTTTTTCCTTTTACTATTAAAATCATATTCTAATCCTATTTTATAACGAATATAGTAAAAAATAATTTTTGTATATTATTTCTTTTCACATCTTCGTTTTTAGAAGTAGCTTCATTTATGATGATATTTATTTCATTTAATAACTCTTCTCTAAGTAAATCTTTTCCACCTACAGTTAATAATTCTTCACTAGAACGTGCAGATATTTGCTGAATTACGGTATCTATTATTTCATCTTTACTATTTTCTACTAATGCTTCAATTGTAGGTTCTGTACTTTTTAAAGAAAAAGATAATTTCATAAGCTTTTCTCTACCTTTTGAATTTGTAATATTTAATACCAAATCTTTTATACTTGCTTTAAAATATACACCTTCATCTTTAGCTTCTTCTTTTTGTACTTCTTCTTTTTTCTCAGCAGCAGCTGCCGCTGGATCTTGATTCATTTTATTCATTACCATATATCCTAAGAAACCCACTGCGCCAATCAATGCTACAACTAATATTACTAGTACTAACATCATAGGATTTCCTTTTTTAGGTGCTTCTACTTCTTCATTATTTTCATCAGCCATTTATTTTCCTTCTTTTTGCTTGTGATTTTTTAGCATATCCATAAGTTCTGTGGATGTTTTTGTATCAAATTTTTTCAATAAATTCATAACTCTTTTAGTCTTTAATCTTGTAATAATATCAAATACCTCATTAATCTGTCCTGCTTTTATTTTTTCTTCTAAAATATTCTTAACTATTTTTAATTTCATTTTACCATACATAGTCATTGCTTTACTTGATATTTTTAGTGTAATTTCATCTAATATTTTCTGATTACTCTTTTTTGTTTCATCAATTAAATCTAATTTTGACTGAATTGATTTATCTAAAGATAATAATTCATTTTTATTTCTTTTATATTCATCTTCTTTAATTTTATAAAATTCATCAAGTTCACTCTTTAGTTTAATCAATTCTTTTTTTTCTTTTACAAAGTTACCCTCTTGCATCATCACACTATTACTACATGTAATAAAAAGGATTGATAATATTAATATTTTATACATTTTATTCCTCTAACTTTTCATCATATTTTTTATATATCTTGCTTGTATATATTCAGCTGCTATATCTTCATCATATTTTTCTAATTGTTTTCTTTTTAGCTTTTTTTCTTCTTTTACGAGATAATCATATTTTTCCATCTCTTTTTGATATTGAACTATTATTTTATCATATTTTGATATATCATTATTAACTTTATCTTTTTCCATATTTAATATTTTTATATCATGTTTTAATGTATTTTTGTGAATAGCTAAAAGTTTAAAATCTCTAATAGCTCCATATCTTTCTACACCAACCGTATTCAAAGAATTAACAATATTATTTATTTCTAAATTAATATTATGTAATTTTACTTTTAATTGTTGTTTTAAACTAATATTCTGTTCAAGTTTTAGCTTATTTAGATTATATAATTTAAGAATCACTTATATTTGCCCAAATGTTAGAATCATATCCCACAGATTTTTAGTATATCCTTCTATCTTATCGCTAATCCAAGGCAATGAAATAAGTATAAATACAGATACAATAATTACTTTAGGTACAAAAGATAAAGATGCATCAGAAATCTGAGTAACTGCTTGAAATATACTAATAATTACACCAATTATCATACTAACTAATAAAGATGGTAAACCTAGCAATAATATTATTTTTACAGTTTGTTGAGAAATATCAAGAAGATCCATTATGAAGCTTTAATTTTTATTGATAATTCCAGTGTTTTGTTGTTTAAAAGTTCTTTTATTAAAGATGTAACGTCATCAATATTACTACTATTAATTACTAATTCATTTGTATCTTTACTTGGAGCAGTAGTATCATTATTAGTGATTATTTCTTCTGTTTTTTCTACAGTTGGAATAGCTACCTCTGTAATTTGAGTATCCAAAGCATTTAATAAATCATCTTCAAATATTTCATCAATTTCTGTAATTTCTGACATATCTTTTTCCTTCTGTATAATATCATTTTCGTTTACTGTATTTTTGTTATTTAATATTTTTTTCTCAATATATTCTATTAGTGATTCATCACTATTAAAACATATATCTTCAATACCAGCTTTCATTAATATACATTTGTATATAGAATCTTTTGGTTTTAAAAAGTTTAACTTTTCAGTAATTATTGTTTTATTTATTATTTTATCACTATCTATTAAATATATGCTTAACTTATCCTCTTGAACTGTTTGTTCTAGGATATTTACATCATTTATTTCAAGTACTCTATCATCAAGATTTGCTTTAATTAAAATACTATTCATATGTTTTTTAAATGACTTACTACCATATATATAGATTTTCAAATGATACCTTTTACTTTTTAATTAAATTATATCTGAGTTTTATATAATTTTAGATAAACTATATATAACCTACAATATAATATTGTTATAGGTTATCTTAATAAATTACACACAAGGCAATGTTTTCGTGAAAAAAATATTATTATTTCTTTTTATTATTATAAATTTATATTCTCAAACAATCAAAGATGTTTCTAATATTGTTGGAATAAGAGACAATCAGCTTATTGGATATGGTTTAGTTGTGGGACTACCTGGAACTGGTGACAAAAGTCAGTTTACTATGCAAGCATTACAAAATTTACTTAGAAATTCTTATGTAAAAATACCAGCGTCTTCTATAAAATCAAAAAATATCGCTACAGTTATGGTAACTGCAACTCTTCCCCCCTTTTCAAGACAGGGTGACAAAATAAAAATAAATGTTTCTTCAATTGGCGATGCAAAATCAATTGATAGTGGAGAGCTACTTTTAACACAATTAAAAGGTGTTGATGGAAATGTTTATGCTCTAGCCCAAGGTAATATTTTAGCAAACTCAAATAGTAAGACTACAGGTTTTATATATGGTGGAGCAACAGTAGAAAATGAAATACGGTATTCACTACAAGGTGAAAAATCGATTACACTTAGCCTTTTTTCAAATGATGCACAAACAGCAACAAATATTGAAACAAAAATTAATAATTATTTTAAGTCACCTATTGCAATGGCGATTGACACAAGAACAGTAGAGGTTAAAAAACCAAATAATATTTCAATAGTAAGTTTTATAGCAAAAGTTCAAAACATACAATTAGTTTCAAGACTAAAACAAAAAGTAATAATTGATGTAGCACGCCAAATAATAATTGCAGGTTCTAATATAAAAATAAAACCAATAACTATATCTCAA
>Ga0256826_1001424_pt1 | contig 14859 bp, 13 predicted proteins | sample CV79metaG_FD_185975 | JGI IMG/M metagenome (GOLD analysis project Ga0256826, IMG submission 185975) | Hydrothermal vent microbial communities from East Pacific Rise, Pacific Ocean - CV79 | ecosystem: Environmental > Aquatic > Marine > Hydrothermal vents | place: Pacific Ocean: East Pacific Rise...
TTTATAGTAAGCTTTATGGCTCCTCCGTTTTGGTATGCTATTTCGTCGTACATCTCTAGGAGTTGCTCTTTGAAGAGGCTTTCAGAAAATAGACGATGCAAGGTTCTACTTGTTTTTCTTTTTACATTGTATTCGTAGCGTAAGCCTAAGTAGTAAGTTGTGGGGTTTACTTGGTGCTTCATGACGATGTAGATGATGTGCCTTGCCATGATGACTACGCGTCTTCTTAGTTCTTGTGGGTCGTGTATGGTGTCGAAGGTTCTGGAAATACCTATGGATTTTCTTTTGGCTTTGTTGTTTATGAACTCGTTGTCTATGCCTAAAACTCGGTTGTAGAGTTGAATACCGGGTTTTTTCCATGAATAAAAGAGGGTTTTGTTTGCTTTTATCTCTCCTAGGGTTTGAATACCGTGTGACTTTAAGCGTGACTGAAAAGCTTTTCCTATGCCAGGAAAGGCTTCTATGGGGATATTTTTTATAAACTCGGAGTTACTTTGTACTTGGTAAACTCCAAAAGGTTTAGCATGGTTGGTGGCTATTTTGGCTATCCACTTTGAGGGGGCTATGCCTATGGAGACGGGGATTTTAAACTTTTCAAATATCTCTGCTTTTAACTCCATGGCGAAGTTGTAAGACTCTTCCTCTTTTACCCAGCCACTTAAGTCACCAAAGAACTCGTCGATGCTGAACTGCTCTATGCGAGGGATTTTCTTTTCCATATATAGGGTGATTTCTCTGGAGAGGGTATGGTAAAGTTTGTAGTTGGAGGGGATGACCAAAAGGTGAGGACAGAGCTGTAGGGCTTGGGCTATGGGCATGGCTGTTTTTATGCCAAAGGCTCGGGCTTCGTAACTGGAGGTGGTGATGATACCACGTATTTTTTTTCTTCCATTAATATTGTCTACAAAAAAAGATTCGAAGCTTTTCTCTTTACTACTGTAAAAGACGGGAGAGACAAATGCTCCTGAGTTGTCATCCATAAGTTTTATGTTGGTTCGCTTCTTGTTAAAAATCTCTAAATTAGAGCGTCCACCTACGGCAATAGGAATACCATTGAGGTTAGGATTAACAGAACGTTCTGCTGATGCGAAAAAGGAATCAATATCTATATGAAGGAACATAATAAGAGTATACAGCAAAAATTTAAAAAAGAGAAAAAGGATGGCAAATTGTCATATTTTAAATTTTTGCTAAGAATAAGGATGGGTTTTAAATAAACTAGCTATAATGTCCCCAAGATGAAAGATGAGTGTGAGAAATATATTTCTTCTCTATTTGGATTCGACTTGATCTGAGAATTGATTTTTTCAGAGAAGTTATATATTTACAAAGGTACGAAAATGGCAGAATTAGTTAATGGAACTGTTAAATGGTTTAACGACGAAAAAGGTTACGGATTTATTGAGCAAGCAAGTGGAGGAGCTGACGTGTTTGTACACTTCAGACAAGTAAACAACCCAAGTGGTGGTAGAGTTTCTCTAGCTGATGGTCAAGCGGTAACATTTGAAATCGGTGAAGGTCAAAAAGGTCCACAAGCTGAGAATGTAACAGCAGTATAATCTGTTGTTCAAAAGGTGGGGTCTTCCCACCTTTTTAATTTAAAATCGATAAAAAACTCCCTCTAACTTTTAAAAAATATCATTATTTATAACATATTTTGGTTATAATACGCCCAAAAAAACAAGAATAATGCATGCATAGATTTGAAACGTATCTTCAAAACAATTTACCGACCGTAACAACTTTTCATCCTCACTATAATGATGCACTGTCAAAAATGTTGCTGGCAGGTGGTAAGCGGTTTCGTCCACTCTTATTACTTAGTGTCGTAGAAGCGTATGATCCTTTACTTTTTGAAGGAGCATTGGCTCCTGCAATGGCATTGGAGTTTTTACATACTTACTCGCTTATACATGATGATTTACCTGCAATGGATGATGCTCCTCTTCGTCGAGGATTTGAAACATTACATATAAGTTATGATGAAGCAACCGCTATTTTAATGGGAGATGCGTTAAACAGTGAAGCTTTTTATACCATAGCTAAAGCAGCATTACGAGATGATATTAAGATTAAGTTGGTTGAGCTTTTGGCACGTGATGGTGGTACATATGGAATGGTTTTGGGACAATCTATTGATTTACATTTCGAAAATAAACCTCTCTCTCTTGATCAGTTAAAAAATCTTCATACCAATAAAACGGCAAAGTTAATTGCGGTAAGTTTACTTATGGGTGCTGTTATTGTAGGTTTAGAAAAAGAGAAACAAAATAAACTTTATGAATTTGGTATAGAATTGGGTTTACTTTTTCAAATTCAAGATGACATAATGGATGAGACACACAGTGATGAAGAAGCTGGAAAAACTACGGGTAATGATGTAGATAAGAACTCCTTTATTAACTTGATGGGACTTGAAGAAAGTATTTTAGAGGCAGAGAGAATGGCACAAAGTTTAGAAGTACAGTTTAAAGAATTTGATAAATCACTACAAGCGAGTTTGAAGGCGATTGTCAAAAAGTATCTTTATCGACATCGTAAATAAACGATGGATAAAGTAGCTTTAAAAGTGTAAAACAGTTGAGTTTATACTTTTAAATCTATTTTCAAGGAATTAAAATGGCAATGACAGAAGAGAACATTATGCGTAAAAAGATGGCGAATACGATTCGTTTTTTAGCAGCAGATATGGTACAAGCAGCAAACTCAGGACATCCGGGAGCTCCAATGGGTCTTGCTGACATTGCAGTGGTACTGAGTGAACACCTTAATCATAATCCTAAAAATCCAAAATGGCTGAATCGTGACCGTTTGGTTTTTTCTGGTGGACATGGTTCATCTCTTATTTATTCACTTTTACATCTTTGGGGTTATGACCTATCGTTAGAAGATTTAAAAAACTTTAGGCAACTTGACTCTAAAACTCCAGGGCATCCAGAATTTGGTCATACTGATGGTGTTGAGATAACAACGGGTCCTTTGGGGCAAGGAATCGCTAATGCGGTAGGTTTTGCAATGGCTGCAAAATATACAGGAAATCAAGTGAACTCAGAGACATGCGAGCTTATAGATCATAAAGTTTACTGTCTTTGTGGTGATGGTGATTTGCAAGAGGGTATCTCTTATGAATCATGTTCTTTAGCCGGTCATTTAAAGCTTGATAATATGGTACTTATTTATGATAGCAATGCTATTACCATAGAAGGTGATACAAGTATTGCTTGGTCTGAAGATGTTGAGGGAAGATTTATCGCTCAAGGTTGGGATGTGAAAAAAATCAATGGTCACTGTTATGATGACATAGATAAGGCACTTAACGAAGTTAAAACTGCTAGCAAACCAACCATTATTATTGCAAATACTATTATTGGTAAAGGAGCAATGGAACTTGAAGGAACGGCAGCCACACATGGTTCTCCCCTTGGAGAGACCATTATTGCTGAATCGAAAGTTAAAGAGAAATTTCCTGCTGAAAGTTTCCATATACCCGAAGATGTATTGGTTCGATTTAGATCTGCCATTGAAAAGGGAGACATGTTAGAAAAACAGTGGATTCACTTACATAAGCAAGCACCACTAATAGAGCAAAATGAAGCCATGGATAGAATGCTTAATCCTGATTTTTCAGCGATTGAATTTCCTGATTTTACAGATAGTGGTTCAATGGCAACGAGAGATTCAAACGGTAAGATTTTAAATGCAATTGCTAAAGCGATTCCATCGTTTATTGGTGGTTCTGCAGACTTAGCACCCTCTAATAAAACAGACTTAAAAGATATGGGTGACTTTCCTAAAGGGCGAAATATGCACTTTGGAATTAGAGAGCACTCTATGGCGGCGATTACCAATGCTATGGCTCTTTATGGTACTGTTATTCCTTTTAATGCAACGTTCTTTGTTTTCTCTGATTACTTAAAACCATCAGCTAGAATTGCTGCGTTAACAAGTATTCAAAACTTCTTTGTATGGACACATGATAGTATTGGGGTAGGGGAAGATGGTCCTACCCATGAGCCGATTGAGCATATTAGCCAGTTTAGAGCGTTACCAAACTTCTATGTTTGGAGACCTGCAGATGCGACTGAAAATGTTGAAGCATGGAAAACAGCACTTGCTATTAATGCCCCTCATGGGTTTGTTCTTTCTCGTCAAAAACTTCAGACACTTAAACCAAAAAGAGATTTTGGTGAAGTATCAAATGGTGCATATATTGTAAAAGCACGTAAAGATGCAAACTTTACATTGATGGCATCGGGTTCTGAACTTATGTTGACACTTCAAGCTGCTTGTCACTTAGAGATTCTTGGGATCAAAGCAAATGTGGTTTCTGTTCCTTGTCTGGACTTGTTTAATGAGCAAGATAAAGAGTACAGAGAAACAGTAGTGAACCCAGATACAAAAGTACTTGCAGTAGAAGCTGCAACAGCAACTGAATATTATCGATATGCAGATGATGTTTTAGGTATGGAAAGTTTTGGTGCTTCAGCTCCTGCTGACTTATTGTTTGAGAAATTTGGATTTACAATTGAAAATGTAATGAAGCGAGCGTGTGCATTAATGAATGTAGAGTATAAAAAAGTTGATTTAGGTAAATGTTAGGTTATTAATGTTTGATTTACTTTAAGTCTCTATAATTTTAAAAAATTCAAAAAGGATATGTAATATGATTAGAAAAAGTGTAACAGTTGCATTAACAACGTTAATGTTAATGAGTATAGTTCATGCAGAGAGTAAATATGGTACCGTTAATGGTGATGAGCTTACTCAGTTAGATATAGACATGACAATGGGTCCATCAGGAATGGAGTTTTCAACATTAAATGATGCTATGAAAAAAAGAGTGCTAGATATGGCAGTAGAGCGTAAATTACTGGCACAAGAGGCAGAGAAGAGTGATGTTAAATCATCAGCTGCCTATAAAGAGCAACTTTCTGGATTGGAAAAAGGTTTAGTTTTGGATCTTTGGATGAAACAGAAAATGAAAAAAGTTGAAAATGACTTAAGTAATGGAAAGTTAGAGAAGTACTATAAAGATAATACTAAAAAGTATGAGACACCTAAACAACTTAAAGCACGACATATTTTAGTAAAAGCAGAAGATGAAGCAAAAGCGATTATTAAAGAGATTACTGACGCTGAAGATAAAAAAGAGAAGTTTATTGAATTGGCAAAATCAAAATCAACAGGTCCCTCTGGTCCTAATGGTGGAGATTTAGGTTGGTTCCCTTTAGATCAAATGGTAAAACCATTTTCTGATGCAGCCGATAAACTTAAAAAAGATGAGTTTACAAAATCGCCAGTGAAAACACAATTTGGTTTTCATATTATCTATCTTGATGATAGAAAAGAGGCAGGTGCTCGAAAATTTGATGAGGTAAAATCTGAAATTAAAGATGAATTAATAGATAAAGAATTTGCCGAAAATATTCAAAAAATGGTAGCAAATCTTAAAAAAACAGCAAAAATAGAGCTTAAAAAATTAGAAGAAACTGAAGTAAAAGTAGAAACTAAAAAATAATCTCTTACAGGATGGTTTTACCATCCTGTAAAATAACCATAATCTTCAGATTGATTTATAATCGTGAGTAGACGCGTCTTTTCTTTTTTCCCTTCTTTGTATTTAATATAGAGTGCAAACGTTAATTTCCCTGGACCATCACCTTGTGCCCCTTTTTTTACAAATATAGAAATGGGAATGGTATGACTTTTTTTTGCTGAAATTTTGACTCTTTTTTTAAGTTGTAATTGACCCTCTTTCCCCCAATGTAGTGTAAGTAAATTTTGTTTGTTTTTGGTAGGAAAGTATGCACCACCAGGAGAAGCTTCACCACCCGTAGTAAAAATAGTTTTGGTATAAAAGCCTATAATAGTTATAGGATTTTTCCCTTGATTACTAATATTGAGTTCGTAAGAAGGAATTGTTGAGATGGTACTATTTCGATAGTCGGCTAAAACCATGCTCCAATCTATCTGTTCCCAACCATCTTGGGCATGATAGTCTTTAAAAAAAGCACTCTCTTTTAAGAACTTTTTTGTACTTTTGTTAATATTTAGTATGGGATCTAATGTTCCTTTTTGGGGAATCCAGTCCAGGCTGTAATAGCCCTGTTTAAGAAACTCTTTAAGATAAAGCTTTTTATTGAAAATTTCAATATCTGTATACTCAACATGAAAAGGTGCTGCACGATTCCATGATGTTATTTTATCAAAGTATCGTTTATCAATGTTATGGGTTTTAATTTTAGTAATTTCCCATGTACCATACGTGCTATTTGTATGTGCTGCGAGTGAAATTTCTACATTAATAGAGTGAGAAAAGCTAAAGAGGGTGGTTATAATTAGGAGATTTAATATTTTTTTCATCGTATTTCCTTGAATTATAATACTCCTTTTGAACTTAAAATCTAAGAAGTATTATGAATTAAAGGGAATTAGCTTAGAAGACCTCGAACTTCATCTTCATCTATCATATCTTTTTCATATTTGACCACGGCAATGTTTTCTGTTTCATTCACATAAGATTCGACAATGGCATCATGTTCTGTTAGTGCTGAAATTTTTTCTCTGTCAAAAATGTCAAGGGGTAAATAAACATTTGCTCTGTTGTTTGGACTAGGCATGGTCGCAACCCAGATAAACCATGCAATAGAAATAAGCCCTACAATCATGGATAAAATTTCACGATTATAGTGTTGCATAAGGTATCCTGCTAAAAGACCACCAATGGTAATACCGATGTATCCAAAGGTATTGGCAACACCAATCGCAGCACCTTTTTGATGAACTTTGGCAAACTTAGAGACAAAACTTTGAAGTAGCGGTTCAAACATCATAAACCCAAGCATAAAGAGTGCTACCCCAACAGAGAATAACCACGCAGAGGTAGCAAAACCCATTGCCATAAAACCAAAGAATATAGAGGTAACAGAGACCATAAATACCTCTTTACCTTTTCCATATTTCTCTCCAAATATAGCAGAAGGTCCCATGGCTAAGATACCTAATACTATGGCAGGAAGATAGACTTTCCATAGTTCAATTTTTGTCCATCCAAATCCACCATCTTCAATTGATTGCGTCATGACAATAGGAATAATAAAAAATGCCATGGTCATAATAGAAGAGTGAAAAAGAAATGTAATATACATACGTACCAATGCTTTGTCTTTAAAGACTTCTTTCATATTTGATTCATTTTCACTATATGAGTGGACAATTTTGGGAGGTTGAGGAACGGCAGTAAAAAGAACGGTAATGGCAAAAACTGAAAGGATAGCGGTAATCCAAAAGAGTGTACTTACTCCCCATTGACCACCAACAATAGGGGCAATAATCATGGCAGCAGAGAAACTCATGGCGATGACTCCACCCATGATTGCCATGGCATGAGCACGTTGTTCTTCTTTAACAAGGTCAGATATCATGGCAGTCACTACTGAACCGATGGCTCCTGCACCTTGTAAAAAACGACCTACGAGCAACATATAGATATTATCACTTAATGCACAAACTACAGAACCAACAATAAAAATAAGTAAGCCAATAAGAAGGGTTTTTTTACGCCCGATGTTGTCACTCATTTTCCCAAAAGGAACTTGAAAAATAGCTTGAGTAAAGGCATAACCACTCATGGCAGCACCTGCTAAAAAGGGAGTAGCACCTTCTAATCCAATGGCATAGGCAGAGAGAACGGGAAGAACTATAAAAAGTCCAAAGAATCGAAGACCGATAATTGAACTGAGAGGTAGTATCTGTTTAAACATATTAATATCTCCAATAGGATAAAATTTGTCCTATTATATGTATAAAAGGTTAAGTATCGATGAAAATTATTTTAGCAACAGGGAATAAAGGAAAACTACGTGAGTTCAAGAATATGTTTGACGTAGAGGTTATTGCCTTTTCAGAGCTTTTAGGTGAAATGGAAATAGTGGAAGATGCAGATACTTTTAAAGGTAATGCACTTATAAAAGCAAGAACTATATATGAAAAATTAGGATGTGAAGCTTATATTGTTATTTCTGATGACAGTGGTATTTCTGTTCCGTTATTAGGGGGAATTCCTGGTGTTTATTCTGCACGTTATGCAGGAGAGCATGCAAGTGATAAGGAGAATCTTTTGAAGCTTGTTGATGCAGTAAAAGCAGCAGAGGTTGAGCAGACAGCTGCGTATTATACTGCAGCCATTGCGATTGTTTCAAAATATGGTGAATATGTGGTACACGGTTGGATGCATGGAGATGTTATTGGTGAGACACGTGGAAACAAAGGTTTTGGGTATGATCCCATGTTTATTCCTAAAGGGTATTCGCTAACATTAGGAGAACTTGATGATGAGGTTAAAAAAAGTATTTCTCATAGGGGTAAAGCATTAGCCTTAGCCAAACCAATTATTAAAATGCTTCAGAGAAAATAATCAATCTCTAGTTTTTATTAAAAATCATTAACTTTTATGTCTATTCTATCTAAAAATGTTTGCATAAAAACATAAACTCATAGCAATTTCAAGATTGCTATTCTTTTCTTTATCGTTTGATATTAGATTAATATTTCTTTGAGTAGAATGGATGTAACAGTAGAATTATTATGAAGGACTCAATTTTATGAAACAACAGTTTATGCAAGATTTACAACGAATATATGATGAACTTCAAACGCGACAACAATCACTAAATGATTATTATAAAATTTTAGAAGGGAAGGAACATCTTGCCTCAGAAAGATTGGTAAATAATTTTCTTACTAAAATGAATTTACCTGTTAATAGTGATACAAGTATGGCAGCGTTAACACGGCTTATTAATCTTAGAGAAGATGCTCTTGATCAAGTTCTTAAAAAAGAAAATTTTTCAGAAGATGAAATAATTGCTAAAAAAGAAGAGGCGTATCTTTTTGCAAAAGAGATGCATATGACACGACATGAATTTCTTATTGCTTGGGTGAAATCTGAAAATTTATTAACACCTTTCTATATTAAGCTTATTGAGGGTGTACACTATATTGGTGAGTCAATGAGTCGATGGCAATCGGCATGGACGGCAGATATTATCAATGGTGTGAACCGTGATTTATTAGATGAGTTTAATGGTGATGAACAAGCAATTTTTAAAATGTTACAAGAAGAGGAACTTTTAGATCTTGATCCTAATGGTGAAGTTGGGGACAGATGTTACTCTATATTAATGAAAGATACCAATGGTGAGTATCGTTCTATTGCGTACAGTGATGCATTTCCACGTGAAGTTTCAGAGTTGGTCTCTACCATAGAAGATTGTATTGAAGCGTTAAGTGTTGAAAAAGATGACATCTTTGGTCAAAAAGAGGAGTGGGTCTCTTATTTTGTGACATTAAAAAAAGCATTTGCTGCACATGAACCTAAAAAGCTCATTGGGCTTTGGGCAAATGTTGACCGTGCATGGATGAAAATAACCACACCATTACAGGTAGGACATCCTTTAGAGTATTATGAAGACCATTTTAGAAAGGCTGTTGCTTTAGAGTGGGATTTACGAATTGTAAACCCTCAGTTACAGAGTGGTTCTATGACCCGTGAGAATATTAAACAATTTTCTAAAGAGCTGTCTAAAAAGCTAGAAGGCGATGTTGCTTCAACCATAGAGAAAAATCTTTTGCAAGTAGATGAAACACAACTTTATATTGGGAAACCAATGCTCTATTATGGTGCAGAGTTTAATGGACTTTTTTCTGCTCAAGTGGTTCCAAATGATGAACAAGTATCAGCAGAACTTGGTAAAAAGATTTTTGCCTATGCTGATTTTGTAATGGAAGGGAAAAAAGCAAAACCAATTATGCAACTTTCTGTTGAAACAATGGGCTTAGCATTTATAGAAGAACAAAAAGATTTGATTGAAAATAACCCTTCTTTATGGCAAGAAATTTATGACCTTTCTACCATAGGGCACGAATTTGGACATATTTTGTGGATAGACAATGACACAGAGATGATAATGAATCAACGAGGTCAGTTTAAGAATATTGAAGAGTTTAAGGCAACTGCTGGTGGATTAATGGCATTTTTTGCCAATGAAAAAGAAGCATTAAAAAAACATATGGTTAATGATTTAGTAAGTCGTGCGGTAGGTTTAATGGCATGGCGGGAAGTAGGAGAAGTACTTCCTTACTATTGTGAAGGGCTTATTCATTTAGATATTTTATTTACTTCAGGTGTTATCACCCATAATGATAGGGTCGAAATAGACTACAGTAAATATGAACTCATGAAAGAGATGTATCAAGATGCTTACGAAAATTTGGCACAACACTATATTAATAAAGTGGATGCTTCTGAATATTTAGAGCAGTATGCTAAAAAATCAGAATCAATTTATCTTCCTGTTAAAGATGAGATTGTTGAATTTGTTGAGAATTATTATTTACGATATAAAGAGATAGGACAACAAGTTTATATCGGTTAGAGTATAAGTTGTATTTAAGTATAATTTACAAAATACAACTATTAAGGCATATAAATTGAGTAAATTATTACAAACAGATATAAACGAACAACTATTAGAAATTTTCGGACAGTTTGATTTAACATTTGAGAAACAAGAAGATTATTATTTCTCAAATAATCAATTCCCTGGAATTACCGCTCAGGTATTTGAGATGGAACGATTTGAAGACTCGGTTGTTGTTCAGGTAGATATTCATCTTCTTTTCCCCAATCAAACAATTATCGAATCATTTGTGTCGCATGCAGAAACAATAGAAGAAGGTATGGCAGAAGCATTGGCCCAGTTTGAGGTTAATATTTTACATTTACTTATTGGTGCATTTTGGGAAAATGGTAAAAAAATAGAAAATGGTGTAGGGTATGAACAATGGGAGATTAATGGTCACCGATGGCAAGCTGTTATTGGTAACTATGGTTACCGTGGTGAATTACCGATTGAAGAGATTGTTAATGATACCATGTTTGAAACCATTGCCAAAGAGATTAAATCATTATCATTAGATAAAGATATTTATGCGATTAGAACCGTTTATACCAATGTTGGCGATGGTCGAAAAGTAACTGAGGCATTAATTAACAATCAACCTTTTGCAGGATTAGAAGCCGCTATTGCAAATTTAGAGTGGTTTGAGGTGGATTCATTCTACAATGTAAGAAATTTAGTTCTTATAATGAAATTATCAGATTAAATAAAAATTTTAATAAAAGTAATCATTTAAAACATAATTAAACATATTTTAGCTATTATTAACATATATTTAATTTTAAAGGATCCATTTTGGCTATTGATACTTATGTTCGAAAGATACTTGATAGTCCGACTTATGTGTTTGATGAGATAATAGATAAGTTAATAGGTAAAAATGTTAAGAATGCAAAGATAGAACTTAAACGACATTCAACTGATGTGGATACAGTTTTATTTGAAGCTATTAAATCAGTATTAAAAGATTTAAAAAATGAAGAGGGACTTGTTAGCAGATTTCTCTATAATATGTTTGGTTTTGAGATTAAAAAGAATAAACGTAGAGAACAGCTTATCTTTTTAGGAAGTCAACTCAAAACACAACATTCCAATGTAAAGGCGGAGTTACACCGAATCAATCGGCAAGTAGAGCGTCTTTCACTAAGTGTGGTTGATTTAAAACGTTTAGCTGATGGTTTTGAACGTAAAAAAATCTATTTTCAAAATGAAAAGACACGTAATAAAAGTAAGTTTTTTGTTAGCGAAATTGCTTTACATATTACAAAACTTGAGATGTATCAGCTCTCTTTAGAGTCAAAACATAACAATCTGGAAGATACTGAGAAAGTTTATAAATCACTATTTCTTAAAGTCCCACGTTATCATGAACTTAGAGAAGAGACCCATGTTATGCTTCTTCCTCCTTCTAAAAAAGCGCTATAACATATTTGTGTTACAACTCTTTTCTTTATAAGTTGTAACTAATCCTTATCTTTTACAAGTGCATGTTTTACAAAATCACATAAACATCTAAATTCACGGTGTTTTGAGAACCTTTCTAGATATTGACTATACGTTACCCCTTCTTCTTCTAAATGTGCATGTAGATAATCTAATGCAACATCAATACCATGTTCTTTTTCTATATCTAACATAAGTTTATAGAGTGGTTCAATCGTTTTGATGACATGATCTGGTGCTTGTTTTCCATGTGCTACATATGAAATAACATTATTTTCTCTATCTTTTTGAACTTTCCAACTCATCAGTGTCCAATAGTACTTCCCATCATTTGTTTTATTTTTTAACACCGCTTGAATAGGAAGACCTTGTTCAATAATTGACCATACAATCTTAAATATGGTTTTGGGCATATCAGGGTGTCGAATAATATTATGAGGTTTATGAATAAGATAAGATCCTTGAAATCCATTAACTTCAGAAAATGTAGGGTTGTAATATATAATATTCCCTTCTAAGTCGGTTCTACTAATTATAACTTGTTGCGCAGCACATTTGATTTCATCATTAATTATACGCGTTTTACTCATTTGATTTTCCTAAATATTTTAAATTATTTTACATTGTTAAAAAATATTATACCATCATTAATACCTAATTTCTAAGGAAATAGATGAATTTTTAACTAAAAAAATGTTTCAAAAATATATATAAAATTATTTATTTAATGTGATAAATTTATTTATTGTTGTTTGATTAAAGATTTTTATTAACAGAAATACTATTATCCTATGAGAAAAAATCTTATTTATGAGTGAAAATTGTTTTATTGCTTCTATATTTTTTTAAATAACTATAAATTCTTGACAAGAATGTAGATTAGGCATTATACTTCCAAAATATTTAGGTGTAGGATTAAAAATGGATTTAGGTAATTTGGGAAACTTAGCAGATGTAATAGCAATACCTATTGCTGTTTTTGGTGTTATACTCATTGTCCATCAGCTTAGATTAACAAGGTTAGAGAGTGAGAAAGAGCATCAGCGACGACAAAATGAGATGACACTTAATGCGTATAATACGGTTAGAGGTGATCTCAGAGATAGTATTAGGCAAGTTCGTAAAAAATTAGAGTTAGAAGATATGTTTGATACCTTTACCAATGATCATTTAGAGCAAGTGATGCGTGATAAAGAGTTAAGATATGATGTGGCAAGAATGTTAGGATTTTTAAATAAGTTTGCGGTAGGAATTAAATATGATGTTTTTAACATGATGCTTATTAATGATTTGGCTGGAAAACTTTTTATTCAAACGTATAAGCAATTTAGACCCTATATCAATAGGGTTCGAAAAGATTCTCACACTTTTTATGTAGATTATGAAGAGTTGGTTTTGAAATTAGAAATATTGAGAGATGATAATTTTGATAATCAAGGTTATTAGTCACTTCATTATATTTCACCAATGCCTAAACACAATTTAGATATAATCCCGAGAATTTTGCAATAGATATTTGTAAAGTTCTCAATACGATATATCGAGGACATGTATGTTACTTTTTACCCCTGGACCAACTCCTGTACCTGAGTCAGTTAGACAAGCAATGGCTACACAAACACTACATCATAGAACACCTGAATTTGAAGCTATTTTTAAAGAGGCGAGAGAACGCTTGTTAAGTGTTTTTGGTATGGACGAGTGTGTGATGTTAGCAAGCTCTGGAACCGGTGCAATGCAAGCGTGTGTGGTAAACCTATGTATATCTAAAGCATTAACCATTAATGCTGGTAAGTTTGGTGAACGTTTTGGAAAAATAGTGACAGCGATGGGCAAAGAGCTTGTTGAATTAAAGTATGACTGGGACACACCTGTTGCACTTGATGATGTAAAAAAAGCATTGGCTGAACATTCAGATATCGATTCTCTTTTTATTCAAGTTAGTGAAAGTGCAGGTGGGTTACGTCATCCTGTTGAAGAGATAGCAGCTTATGTAAAATCTGTTAATCCTTCTATTATGGTTGTTGCCGATGGCATTACTGCTGTTGGTGTTGAAAAAATTAATGTAGAGAATATTGATGCTCTCGTAGCAGGGAGTCAAAAAGCACTTATGTTGCCACCGGGACTGGCAATGATAGGTTTAAGCTCAGCAGCAGTTGATACCATTGGTTCAGGTGCTGATTATTATTTTAATTTGGCATCGGAAATTAAAAAACAGCAACAAAATACGACAGCATATACTGCATCAACTACTTTAATTATAGGCTTGAATGCCATTTTTGATGAGATAGAGAAAGAAGGCTTTGAATCGCTGTATCGTAAAACTTCAGCCAGAGCCAAAGCAACACAAGCTGCACTTGAAGCCATGGAGTTAACTATCTTTCCTTCTACTCCTGCTAAGTCTATGAGTACGGTTATTGATAATGATGCCGAAGAAATTCGTAAACTTTTAAAGACAAAGTATGGTGTCAATATGGCAGGTGGACAAGACCATTTAAAAGGAAAAATTTTCCGTATTAATCAGATGGGCTTGATTCCTGTACATGAGTCAGTATGGGTAGTTAATGCTATTGAAATGGCATTGGCAGAGTTAGGACGACGAGAATTTAGTGGCGTTGCAAGTCGTACTTTTAATGAAATTTACTTTAAAGAGATAAACTAATGATATTTGAACATGAAATACCGAGTAAAAGTAAACTCTATTTTGGAGAGTGTGCTAAAATAAAACGACAAATAGAAACGTTATCTGCAGATTTGTTAGATAGCAATGGATTTGAAGAGATTGTTACACCACTTTTTTCATATCATCAGCATAGTTCATTTGAAGATGAAAAACAGTTACTTCACCTTCATGATGAACATAATCATACCGTAACACTGAGAGCTGATAGTACAGCAGATGTTGTTAGAATTGTAACTAAGAGAATAGGACGAACCACTGAATCAAAAAAGTGGT